>MDTG01350631.1_pt1 | contig 43948 bp, 38 predicted proteins | sample 811421 | NCBI WGS metagenome assembly MDTG01 (sample SAMN05326645, study PRJNA326480) | marine metagenome | isolation source: seawater | place: Pacific Ocean: South East | collected 2011 | reverse complement strand
GAGGAGCGTCGCGAAATCCTCGTCATACGCCCATCTGGGAACAGGGATCGTATCGAACCGCGATCCCATTTCCTCGGTGTCGTGTACCGCGTCATAGACCGCAACCTCGCCGACCAGTACGGGCGAGATATCGTGGACACGTGCGATGCGACGCAGGAACGAAAAGATTGCTTTCACGTCCTGTCGGCGCCCTCGAAGGGCGCTGTGAAACTCATCGAAGATGAGCAGGCGGGGTTTCAAGTTGTCCAGCAAATGATCTACCTGCTCGCCCGCGCGCGACAGGCTCCGCCAACCAGATGCCTGAGGCGCGCGCAACCCGGCAAGAATGCTGGCATAGAAGTGAGACAGCCCGGCACCTTCTCGGGTCTGGATCACCCAGATCCTTTGACGTTCTGACTGACGCAAATGTTCGATCGCGAAGCGTTCGGCGATCATCGTCTTGCCATTATGATAAGGGCCCGTCAGCAAGAGCCCTCTTGGGCGCAAGGTCGCTGGCCGATCGAGTAGAAGACGCATGGCGTTATGGGCGCGACTTGCAGCCGGATGGCTGATCCAACGGGCCGTCCGGATATGGGCGATGCGGCACGCGTCACCGGCATCAAGAAGTGATGCGGCGGAGTTCAGGAGGTGATCCGTCATTTTACCAATCCTCCACCGGGAAAACGCGCCGCGGGCGTTCGGGGTCGGGCGTTTCGCGGATTGGTGTCGGGACAGGAGTCAGGCTCTGGTAGGGTTTCGGCGCATGAGCCGCATGCCTGGTCCGTGCGATTTCCTTCAGCCTTTGCTTCTTCGATGCCGAGGCATCCACGGTCGCCGCGATTTCGCGGCGGATCGCGGTCTTTTCCTCGATGGGGCGGCGGCCGGTTTCGCGCGCTCGGTTTCTCTCGGCCCTGTGCTGCCAGAGGGTGACCGCCTCAAGCAGTCCATCCCGCCGCGCCACAGGGCGCCAAGTTCCTGTATCGGGATCCTTGATGTAGATGTGGCTCATGTCCCGAGGATCATAACGAACATCGAGAGCATCCAATCGATCACGGCGGGCGACCAATGGGCCCAGCCATGGATCGAAATAGTCGTTGGCAAACAGGCTGACACCTTGAGGTGAAATCCTGCGTGTCTTGTTCGGGAGAAAGCTGAGCAGAACGTCGAAAGGGTTGTCCTCCGGGCCATCCGGCTGACGGCATTTTAGCTCCCATTCCCTGACCGGGACCGTCAGCTTGCGTTCATTCTGGCTAAGATTGTGATCGATAATCGCCAGCGCGATACAGCGTTCAAGGTCTGCAAAGTTGAGCCTCGCACGGTCTGCAGACAGGTACTCACCCCGATCCGCGATGGAACGCCCGGTCTTGCCAGGCAGGGAGCGCAGCACCGTATTCACCTTGCCGAGAAGCCGCTCGACAACCCCGCCAAGATGGACGGTCCCCTTGTTCCGGCTTTGAATTGCAATGCCGTAATCAGCACATCCCCGGATGAAACTGGTGCTTCTGAATTCCATGGCGGAATCCACGACGATCTTCTTCGGGCGACCAAACATCGGCCAGGAATGATTGATGTCGCGCGCTGCCAGCCAGTCCTCCTTGCGGCACATCGCCTGCGCAAGACAGAGGGCGACCGACAGGCGCGAGGGCTGCTCAAGGGTCAGGCAGAAGCCAATAATCGCGCTTGTTGCAACATCGGCTGCGATCGTGAGATAGGGGCGTCCGACATAGATGCCCTGACCATCAATGACTTCCACAAACTGGATGTCGGCGGGGGTGTGGTCTATCTGGACGACATCGAGTGCGTGTTTGGCCCGGATATAGCCCGGGCGGGGTTTCAGGCGCCGCAGGTTTTTCCCTCCTGAATGTCGTCGTCGTGCAATCTCCTCGGGCGTGAACAGCCGTGGGATACGCTTGGAAACAGTGACATAGGCGGGCGGATCAAGATCCTCGCTGACACACCGGGTGCGGATTTCATCGACAATCGGCGCAAGGTCCGGTTGCTCGGGCTGAAGCCACATCTCCCGAAGGGTTGCCGAAATGATCTCCTCAACAACCGGGCTGATCCTTGCGCGCCTCGCCCCACCTGTCCTTGGCAGCAACGAAGAAACCCGGCGATCAGTGCGGTATCGGCGCAGGTGGTTGTAGACTTGGCGCGTCGAGAGACGCAATTCGGATGCGGCGCGAGAAACCGCGGTACGCACAGGCTCTTGCCCGTCCAGAATGCGATCCAGCTCTCGCGCGATACGCGTTGCCTTGGACCAAGCCTCGTCAGACGCCTCGTTTTCGCGCAGCGTCATGAACCCGCCGCTCCACGGTTTCTAAACCCCATCTTCTGCCCCATGTTCTCGCTTATTGAAACGCGAGCTAAAAATTGAAATCGAAACGTAAAATATCGCGTCGGATTACGCCTCATTCTACTGGAATCCTGTAAGAACTTTTTGATGAAACGGCAAAGCAATTGTGACATTGTGGAGCAACTGCATGACTTCGAAGTCTTCCGGTCCAGGCAATGCAGACCCCTCATGGCGAACGCCATTTGATGCGGATCCTGTACCTGAGGAAGATTTGTGGTTCCTTCCTGGACCACCCGATGATCTCGACCGGGATCCGCTGGCACCGCCTTTGCCTCGCGCGAATCGGCGACAGGCGATTGTTCCGCAAGCGTGGCGTGCCGCTCAAGGTGATCTGGCCGCAGAACTGGCGAAGGTTGCAGCGCTGTTCGGGGCGCTGGACGAGCGGTTGCGTGGGCTGGGGCAGGGTGCGCAGCACCGGCTCGCCCTATTGGAAGCTGCAGAGCTGAGCTGGCACATCGGAGACCGGGTCGCGCCGGATCGTCTGGGGATGTGGGTCAGCCTCAGGCTCTCCAGTTCCCAAGACGACGCGCAAGCGCTGTCACGCGCTGCCTGGGCTGTGAGGCGTCTCGCGGGCGGTTCCGGACCGGAGGTTGATCTGGCGGTGTTTCTCGGTCGGCACGACCGACCGAATGCTGCTGAGTTTGGTCATGCCTTTATAGAACCTCCGTCCGATCTGGCCGGGCGGTTGGCGGAGTGGCAGGAGGCGATGGCTGAAGCAGAAGGATTGCATCCGATCAGCGCATCCGCCTTGGGCTTCCATTTGTGGCAGCTTGGGGAGATCTCAGGTGCCGGTGCCGCCGCAGATCTGGAAGCGGCGGTTGTGGCGGCGCGGTTGGCTACGCAAGCGGGGCCCGGTAGCGAGGCGCGGTCCGGCATCGTCGGCAAAAGCTCCGGGCGAGCGTTTAAGCGTCGGACGGGTGGGGCCCTGTTCCTGCCGCTGGCTCTTGCGGGGACGGGTGCGTTGCGGCGGGGCGGAGAGGCAACAGCCATTCTGGGGCGCTGGTTGGCCGGGGCGGAGGCCTCGTGTCTTGTCGCATTGCTGGTTCTTGAGCGGCTCGAAGCCTGGCGGCGCCGGGCAGAGGAAGCGGCTGTTGATTGGTCGGGCCGGACACCAGGCCGTCTGATTGCTGTACTGGCAGACTGGCCTTTGGTTTCGGCCCCTATGGCGGAAAAAGAGACTGGGGCAAGCCGGGCCGCCACGCAGCGTAACCTCGACCGCCTGACCGAGGCGGAGTTGATCCGCGAGGTCACCGGGCAGGGGCGCTATCGTTTGTGGACTGCGAAGCTATAAGGACAGGTGGGCTTTAAGGCGCCAAAGTCTTGCCCCCATCAGCGCCCGCGATTTATTCACTCTGCCGCCCTGACCGGGCAGATACCAAGACAGGAACATTTTTGTTTGACACTATTCATAATATAGAAGACAACTTCGATATTATGAATTTTGCAGATGCATCCTCTACGCGGGCTATCCGACTGTTCGAAGCCTTCGCCGCTGTCAGGGCTCCTCAGTCACTCAGTGAGATCTCCGCTTTGCTCGATACGCCGCTCAGTACCTGCCACGGGCTGGTGCGGGCGCTTCAGAACGGCGGATACCTTTACGCGAATGCCGCCTCGCGTCGGCATTATCCGACCCGCAGGCTCTTAAAGATCGCCGAAACGATCGCCGCGAGTGATCCGGTTGTGACGTATTTCGACCGTCACATTGACGAGCTCAGAAACCTTACCGCCGAGACTGTCATTCTTGGTGCCTTGCAAAAGGATGCCGTCGTTTACCTGAGCGTGGTGGAGAGCCCCAATTCCATCCGCTACAGCGCGCAACCCGGTGACATCAAGCCATTGCATTCGAGCGCCTTGGGCAAGTTGATGCTGGGCGAAGCGCCGCCTCGCCAGCGTGAAGAGCTTATCAGCTCTCTCCCTCTGGATGCGATAACGGAGAACACGCTGACCAAAGTCGATAAACTGCGCGACGATCTGGAAGAGGCGCGCGGCAGAGGGCTCTATATTACCCGGGGTGAGAATGTTTCGGATGTGATGGCCATTGCCGCACCGGTTCGCATCGCAGGCGAGACATATGGGGTTGCGGTCGCCGGTCCGATCACGCGGATGGAGAGCAAGCGCGCAGAGATCGCGCAGGCGTTACTGGCGGCATGTGCGCGGATCGGTGGAGAATTCGGATGACCTTACCCGTCGAAACAACGAACCGCGATGGCGTGCTGCGCATCTGCATCAACCGCCACGAGAAACGGAATGCGCTGAGCATGGCGACGCTGGACGCCATCGCTGCTGCCTTCGACGGGGCGGCGAGCGACGAAGACCTGCGGCTGGCAGTATTGACCGGCGCGGGAGAGAAGAGCTTTGCTGCCGGTGGAGATCTGAAGGAGCTGGCCTCGGTCAAAGGCGAGGAGGCGGCGATCAGGATGGCGACCCACGCCAAGGCTGCGCTTGCCACCGTTCGCAACTTTCCGTTGCCGGTCGTGGCTGCACTGAACGGCGATGCGCTAGGGGGCGGTGCCGAGCTGGCGATGGCTTGCGATATGCGGATCGCGGCATCGCATGCCCGGATCGGTTTCATCCAGGGCAAGCTTGGGATCACCTCGGCCTGGGGTGGGGGGGTCGATCTGATGCGTCTGATTGGCCCGGCGCGGGCTCTGCAGATGATGACCCGAATAGAAGTATTGGCCCCCGCAGATGCACGCGCGATGGGGCTCTACAACGCGGTCGCCGATGCCGGGATGTCGCTGGAGGATGCGCTGGAGGCCTTCATAGCACCTATGCGGGGGCAGTCGCCGCATGTGATGCGGTCCTTCAAGGCCATGGCGCTGCACCTGCGCCAGAATAACCGGGAGGAAATGGACAGGCTCGAAACCCGGAATTTCGGTGTCGCCTGGGCGCATCCCGACCATGACCGCGCAGTCGAACGGCTGCTGAACAAGACGAGGGCGACATGACGAAGACGGAAACGAAGACTGCGGGCAAGACCCGCCACGATCATCTGTCACGGACCCCGTCGGGCATTGAGGTGCCGGTCACGGTCACGCCCGAAATGGTGGGGAATGTTGCCTTGGGCAAGCCGGGTCAGTTCCCCTTTACGCGCGGTATTTTTGAGAACGGCTACCGTGGGCGACTTTGGACGATCCGGCAATATTCCGGGTTCGGCACTGCGGAATCCACCAATGAACGCTACCGTTTCCTGCTGGATCGCGGTCAGACCGGCCTTTCCGTCGCACTCGACCTTCCAACACAGTGTGGCTACGATCCCGACGACGAACTGGCCATGTCCGAAATCGGCAAGGTTGGTGTATCGCTCTCGACTCTGGCCGAGGCAGAGATCCTCTTTGACCAGATTGACCTTTCCAAGATTTCCACGTCGTTCACCATCAACGGCACGGCGGCGATTATCTACGCCATGTACCTCGCGGTTGCCGACAAGAAGGGTGTGCCGCGCGCGCAGTTGACCGGGACTATCCAGAACGACATCCTGAAGGAATACGTTGCCCGCGGCACTTGGATTTTCCCTGTGCGGCCCTCGATGCGGCTGGTCGCCGACTCGGTGCTCTTTGCCAACGAGCAAACCCCACGCTTCAACCCGATCTCCATTGCCGGCGCGCATGTGCGCGACGCGGGTTCCACGGCGGCGGAAGAGATGGCCTATACGCTGGCCAACGGCCTCGCTTATGTGGATGAATTCAAGCAGCGCGGCGGCGATATCGAACATTTCGCCAAGCGGCTGAGTTTCTTCTTCTACGTGCACATGGACCTTTTTGAGGAAGTCGCGAAGTTCCGTGCCGGACGGCGTATGTGGGCCAAGCTGCTGTCTGAACGGTACGGTGTGACAGATGAAAAGGCGCTCCAGTTCCGCTTCGGCGTGGTTTGCGGCGGGTCCTCCCTGACGGCGGCCCAGCCGATGAACAACGTGGTGCGTGTGGGCATCGAAACGATGGCCGCCGTGATGGGCGGCGCGCAGTCGATCTTCACCTGCGCTTTCGATGAAGCCTATCAGATTCCGACCGAAACAAGTGCCGAGATCGCACTGCGCACCCAGCAAGTCGTGGCAGAGGAAAGCGGCGTCGCGCGAACGGTCGACCCTCTGGGAGGGAGCTACTACGTCGAATGGCTGACTGACCAGATGGAAGACATGATCCGTGGTATCATGGATGAGCTTGACGCCTACGGCGGCGTCGTGAAGGCGATTGAGGATGGCTACCTACAAGCCAAGGTCGCCGAGCGTGCCAAGGAGCGCAAGCAGGCGACTGATAGTGGCGTGCGGCCCGTGGTGGGCGTGAACGTCGGTACCCGCGACAAGAACGAGAGCGACCGGGGCGAGATGTTCAGCCAGGACCCCGAGACGGTCAAGCAGGTGCTGGAAAAGCACAGGCGCACCATGGAGCGTCGTGATCAGGCCGCCGTGGACAAGGCGCTCGCTGCCCTGGGCGCGGCGGCTGCAACGGATGCCGAGAACGTCATGCCACATCTGGTCGATTGCTGTCACGCCTACGCCACAGTGGGCGAGATGGTGGCAACCCTGAAGAAGGAATGGGGCGAATTCCAGGAACCCATAAGGTTTTGATGATATGACACTTGAAAAGAAACGCATTCTGATCGCCAAGCCCGGCCTCGATGGTCACGACGTGGGCGCAAAGGTGATCGCGCTGGCCCTGCGCGACGCGGGCGCCGAGGTGATCTACACCGGCCTGCGGCGCAGCCCCGAACAGATCGTGCGCATCGCGGTGGATGAGGACGTGGACATGCTGGGCTTGTCGATTCTGTCGGGCAGCCACAAGGAATTGGCCGCCTCCGTCATCGAACGGCTGCACCAGGAGGACGCCGGGGACATCAAGGTCTTTGTCGGGGGCACAATCCCGGATGAGGATTTTGAAGCGCTCAGCGCTGTGGGGGTGTCGGGCATTTTTACCAGCGAAATGACGATCGATTCCGTCATCTCCGAAATCGACAGCCAGCTTTCCTGATGACAGGCCCACTGACAGGCAAGACCATTATCGAGATCGGCCACATGCTGGCTGGTCCCTATTGCGGTATGCTGCTGTCCGATCTTGGCGCGCGGGTGATCAAGGTGGAATCTCCCGAAGGCGACATCGGGCGCAACATCGGGCCGCATCATGTCGGCGCGCACAATACCTATTTTGCCTCACTCAATCGTGGCAAGGAAAGCGTGACGCTGGACCTTGCATCGCAGGAGGGCAGAGCGGGCCTCGCCAAGCTTGTCGGCATGGCGGACGGTCTTCTGACCAACCTGCGCCCAGCGGCGATCAAGAAACTGGGGCTGACCTATAACAGCCTGAAGAAGATCAAGCCCACGCTCGCCTGCCTCGCGCTGACGGGCTACGGGCTGGACGGCCCTTATGCCGACTCCCCCGCCTACGACTACGTCATCCAGGCAATGACCGGCGTGATGCTGCTGACCGGTGATCCGGACGGCCCGCCGGTGAAGCCGGGTTACTCGGCGGTAGACAACTCGGCGGGCATCATGGGGGCTTTGGGGCTCGTTGCAAAGATGCTGGAAGGCAAGGGCGGGCAGGTCGATGTGTCGATGTACGACACGATGCTGTCACAGCTGAACTACCTCGGCAGCAGTTACCTTAATTCGGGCGAGCAAACCAAGCGGATCAAGGACGGCGCACATCCCTTCATTGTGCCCGCGCAGCTATTCCAAACGAAGGATGGCTACGTCGTTCTCTTCATCACGCACGACAAGTTCTGGAGGCTCTTTGCGGAGTCCCTGGACGAACCTGAATGGCTCAGCGATCCGCGGTTTTCGAAGATGTCCGGGCGGTCGGCGAACAGGGACCTTGTCGTGTCACAGATTTCCGAGCGGCTGATGCAGAAGACAGCCGAGGAGTGGGTGGAGCAGCTCGCCGCCCTAGGACTTGTCGTCGCCTCCATCTGTTCGCTGCCCGATGCGCTGGAAGGACCGCTCAGCGCATCGCGCGACATGGTGATCGAGATCCCGGTTGACGGCGATAAGCTGCGCCTGATCGGCAGTGCCATCAAGATCGCGGGTGAAGCCCCAAGTTTTCGGGCGCCGCCCGCCTTGGGTGAGCATAGCGCCCAGCTATTGGGATAGAGGCGATGAGCACAGACATGCCCTTCAACCGCCGCCAGATATCGCGCGAGCTGACACGGATCGCAAATGCATCCGTGCGTGAGGTGCTGAACACCATCGGCGACAGCGTGGCACCCACTGCCTTTCGGATTGGCGTGACCGGCCCGCCGGGGGGCGGCAAGTCCACGTTGATCAACGCCTTGGTGAGGGAACGTCTGAAAGACAGCACCGACACGAGACTGGCCGTTCTGGCCATCGACCCTTCCAGCCCCGTGAGCGGCGGCGCGATCCTTGGCGACCGCATCCGGATGGACGCAATTGCTGACCTGCCGCGCCTCTATCTGCGTTCCCTTTCAAGCCGTGGCGCAAGGAATGGACTTTGCGACAACGTGGTTGACCTGTTGACGCTGCTCGAAACCCATCGTTTTGATGAGATCATCCTTGAGACCGTCGGTGTTGGCCAGTCGGAGGTTGCCGTTCACGAGGTCGTCGATACGCTGGTGGTGATCGTGCCGCCCGATGCCGGTGACAGTGTGCAGACAATGAAATCTGGCATCCTGGAAATGGCCGATATCGTGGTCGTCACCAAGGCCGATCAACCCGGCGCACAGCGCATGGCCTCGGACCTTGCTGCGGTGTTGCGCAAGCAAGGCGACCGGGAGGTGCCGGTCCTGCAGACCGAAGCGAGCGGCGCTGGTATTGACGTGCTGAACGCTGCCATCGACGCCCACCGCGCCTGGATCGCTGACAACCACCCCGAAACGCTGACGCGGGAAAACCGGCGGCGCTACCACCTTCAGGCGTTGATCGACCGTCAGGTTCATGATGCGCTGAAAGCGGATGGCGACATCGCCCGCGGGACGCTTACCACATCTTTTGATCGACTACTCAAAGCCTTGCGGGTGCAATGAAACAAATGGGAGGAGACCTCTATGAAGATGGCATTCAAGAGGTTTCCAGCGGCGGCGGCAGTGCTGGCCGCTGACGCGGCGGAAGCGCCATGGCAAAGCCGACCGGGCCATTTGCATCTTGCCTCGTCTTTCCAGATGGGCTATCGACTTCCAAACTTGTACGCATAAGTTAATTATCAACGACATTGACCCTGGGGGAAATTTCGCAATGGACGGAGTGCAAGAGCATCCCACCTTCTCGACCGAAGACGAACAGGCGCTGCTCGACATGATCGAACGGTGGCTCGAAAAGGATGTAAGACCCGTCGTCAAGAAATACGATCATGCCGACGAGTGGCCGGAAGACATCGTTGCGCAGATGGCCGAATTCGGACTGTTCGGGGCAACCGTATCGCAAGAGTATGGCGGGCTGGGTCTTCCAGCTGCGACATATGCCAAGATAGTAATGAAGATTTCAGCGGTTTGGATGTCGATCACAGGCATCTTCAACTCCCATCTCATGCTCTGTCTTGCAATTGAGAAATTCGGAACCGAACAACAGAAGCGCACCTGGTTGCCCAGGCTGGCTTCGGGAGAGTTGCGCGGCGGTCTGGCACTGACCGAGCCTGATGCCGGAACCGACCTTCAGGCCCTTCGCATGACCGCGAAACGGACGAACGAGGGCTATGTCATTAACGGAACCAAGACCTGGATTTCGAACGGCATCCATGGTTCTGTTTTTGCAACGCTTGTCAAAACGGATCCCGAAGCTCAGCCACGTCACAAGGGGATGAGCCTGATCATCGCTGACAAGCGCGAGGGTTTCACCGTTGGCAGAAAGCTGGAAAAGCTGGGATACAAATCCATCGATTCCGCCGAGCTGGTATTCGACAATTACAAGCTGCCTTTTGACCAGCTTATTGGCGAGGAAGAGGGGAATGGCTTTTATCAGGCGACAGGAGGGCTGGAGCTGGGGCGGATCAATGTCGCCTCGCGTGGCGTAGGAATCGCCGAGGGAGCTCTAGAGCTTGCACTGCACTACGCCACCATGCGCAAGACATTTGGCAAACCCATCGCAGAGCATCAGGCAATCCAGCTTAAACTCGCCGAAATGGCAACCCGCGCGCAGGCTGCTCGACTTCTTACATTGGATGCCGCAGAGAAATTCGATCGCGGTCAGCGGGTCGATATGGAAGCCGGCATGGCAAAGTATTTCGCGTCGGAGGCCGCGCTGGAAAACTCGATCGAGGGGATGCGGATCCATGGCGGCTATGGCTACTCGAAAGAGTACGACATCGAACGGCTTTATCGCGACGCGCCCTTGACCTGCATCGGTGAAGGCACGAACGAGATGCAGCGGATCATCATCGCCCGGCAGCTCGTCAAGCGCATCGAATCGTGAGTGGCCGGAAAACGGACCGACCGAGCCTGCCGGGAGCGACTGCAGAAAGCCGTGTCAGCCCCGCATCTTTTTCAGGCTCATCGAGAAGCTGAACTCTCCGGGCGCGTAGCGGTTGATGCTGATCAGCGCGATTTGGCCGACGCTGGTGATCATGTACTTGCGCCGCACCTCGACACCGGTCTCGCCCGTCTTCATACCCAGTTTCGCGGCAGTATCACAATCGGCCCTGAAGGTTGTGATGACCTGTTCGACCTCGTCGATGGATTCGGCAAACATATTCTCGATCAGTGAATAGATCGACCCGCGGTGATCCTCGATAATCCGGCCAATGCTGGCAAAAGGCTCGGCAATATAGGCGGTCATCAGGTTGAAAGAGTGGGCATCCTGCTCTTTCGACCGGCAAGCTCTGGTGGCCAGCCATCTGCTGTTGGGCGGGATGCCAGGAAACACGAGCGCCTCGGACGGAAGCCTGGCCAACCCCTGCTCGGGCCGCAAATATCGCGTCTCGACATCGGCAGGAAAGAGATCTGATATCGTGTCAATTTGGTGCACATATCCATAGTTCAAACCTGGGCGTTCAACGATAGTTCCCAGCCCCTGATGGGATCGGACAAGCCCCGCTTCACGCAACATGCGCAGCGCCTGCCGGACCGTTTGCCGGGAGACGCCAAACCGCTCCACAAGCGCGGATTCGGACGGCAACTGGGCACCGATCGGATGAGCGCCACGGACAATCTCGGCTTTCAGTTCGTTCACGACCTGCATGTAGAGCGGGGTGCCCGGCCCGCGAGTCCGCCTGTTCGCAGATGCGGATTTTGATGCGTTGGACTGGGGCATGGTCCTCACTCGCAGAACAGAAACTTCGGGAAGCGTAGCAAGTCGGCTTCCTCTTGACCATATTAATCAGGGATAAAAAGCTCTTGAAAAACATACCATTGCCTATCTTGTGCTGACAAGTGAGGCCGCGTAAGCTTATCTGCATCCACTAACGCCCCGAACGGGTTTGCAATTTCGGGGTTTGCGCGGCAAAGGAGCGTTCCATGAAACTCAAAGGCATCCGTGTCCTTGACATGTCGAGCTTTCTTCCAGGCCCGTATCTGACCCTCGCGATGGCTGATCACGGGGCCGAAGTGATCAAGGTCGAAGCACCCGGACAAGGCGACCAGGGGCGCGAGATCCTCCCGATGGATGGCGCTCACTCAGCCTTCTTTCGAAACCTGAACCGGGGCAAGAAGAGTATCGTCCTGAACCTCAAGGACCCTGAAGACAGGGTGAGCTTCCTGAAGCTCACCGAAACTGCGGATGTTATCGTGGAATCCTCGCGGCCAGGCGTCGCCCGGCGGTTGGGCGTCGACTACGAAAGTGTCGCAGCGCGTAACCCCGGTATCGTCTATTGTTCGATCAGCGCCTTCGGGCAGGACGGCCCATATGCCGGGCGGGCGGCTCACGACCTGGCAGTCGAGGCAATCAGCGGCGTACTCTCGGCAAATCTCGACAGCAACGCGCGGCCGGTTCACCCGGCCCTGCCGATGGCTGATCTGGTTTCGGGCCTGCAGGGCTTGTCGGGTGTGCTGATGGCGCTGCTCGCACGCGAAAAGACCGGTCGCGGGGATTTCATCGACATTTCGATGCACGAAGCCCTCGTGGGCAGCGCGCTGAACATCCTGGCCACTGCGCAGAACGAGCGGAAACCTGTCGATTTCAGCCAGGCAAGAACGACCGGCGGTGCCGCGTTTTATGACATTTATGACACGGCCGACGGGCACCAAATTGTGTTGGCCGGGCAGGAGCCCAAATTCATTCGTAACTTGCTGTCGCATTTAGGCCGGGACGATTTGGTGACGTGCTGCCTCTCGGGGCCCGGGCCGCATCAGCAACCTGCGCGGGATTTCCTGACAGGCGTTTTCAAATCAAAGACACTGGCCCAGACCGAGGCCATGCTGTCGAGCCTTGATGTATGTTGGGGCCGGGTCAACGATTTCGTGCAGGCACTGGACGATCCACAGCTGAAAGCGCGCGGGTTCATTCTGACGGATGCGGACGGCAAGCGGCACATCGGACCGCCGATCCGGTTTCGCAACGATCCGGCGCAGCCTGATCTGAGCATTCCCGAACTTGATGAGCACCGCGACGGCATCCAAACCCGGACCTCCTAGCGCATCGGCTTGTCCAGGATCCGGCAGCGAAACGGCCGGTCTTCATGAAAGCTGCCATCCTTGGCGGCGTGAAAATCGTAGCGTTCCCGCGCGGCGCGGCGGGCCTGATCGGTCACCGGACCGTTGACAGTGGGGCTTTCGATCATGCGCTTGCGAAAATCTTCAAAGTTCTTGTAGTCGGTTGGGATGAGATACCGAAAGTCATGCTGCTGACGAAGCACCGTGCATCGGTCGAGCGCCTCTTGCGCCTGCTGTCTGACCACGCGTTCATCATGAAAGGGGCGGATCAACTCGTCAAACGTCCCTTCGGCCACCGGTTCGCACACGACAAGCGTGCCGCCTGGCTTCAACACCCTTGCGGCTTCTTTCAGGGCCTTGTCCATCCCGGAACCGGGAACATGGTGCAGAGACTTCATAAAGAAACAAGAGTCGAATTCTTCCTCATCCAGCGACAGCGCTTCCGCGCTCCCCTCACGGAAATCAACACCAGCCGCCGCGTCGGTGTCCGGTGGTGGCACGACCCCCGGCAGATCGATAGCCACCACAGACGCGGCCCCCGCCGCTGCGAGCTTACGAGCGAAACCTCCGCCGCCGCATCCGACCTCGACCAGGTGGCGCCCGGCGACGGGCACAAGCCCGGCAAGCATGTCGGCTTCATTGCGGATGATCTTTGGATGCGGTTGGATTACCGAGGTCATGATATCTTTCGGCGGGATATGCAGTTGGCGTATCATACACCCACCACACCGACCGGAACAAGGGCCGTCGCTGCATCAGCAGTCCGGCACTTCCGCGCGGCACCGCTGGTCCATGAGAATATCTTTGCTTCTGACCGGAAGATATGACATGTACGCACAGGTTAAAAGGGAGATGACTTTGCGAGAGATTGGTCCGCAGCGATTTCGTAGCGAAATCGGCCTTTACTATGAAGATTTTCAGGTCGGGAACATCTATGAGCACCGGCCCGGACGCACGATTACCGAGGCGGACAACACGCAATTTTCGTTGATGACGATGAACTTCCATCCGCTGCATTGCGATGCGCATTTCGCCAGCCAGACGGAATTTGGCAAAATGCTGGTGAACAGCGGGCTGACAATCGCCATTGTTCTTGGAATGTCGGTGCCGGAAGTGTCCGGTCAGGCCATCGCCAATCTTGGCTTTCAGGAAATCAAGCTGATCGCGCCGGTCTTTGCCGGCGATACGATCTATGCTGAAAGCGAGATTCTGGCCAAACGCGAATCCAAGTCGCGGCCCGGGCAGGGTGTGGTTACGGTGCGCACTGATGGCATCCGGCACGATGGCGAGGTGTTCATGACGTTCGAACGCAGCGCGCTGGTGCGTAGCCGCGCGGACGCCGAGGCCAACCCGACCAACTACTAAACCCGTTCACACCCACGGCGCTCCGCGTATCCACCAGCCGCCGCGCCTTTCGGAAACGAACCGGAATCAGCCCTGCGATTTACTTTGTTTCAAAACCTTGCGGAACTCTGGTTTGCGCTTCTCGCGGAACGCCTTGCCGCCTTCCTTGGCTTCATCGGTGGCATAGTAGTGCGCAACCGTCTGGAAGCCCATATTGGCGATGCCGCGGATGTTCTCGCTGTCGGCGTTGAACGAACGTTTGGCAATGGCGATGGCGGTTGGGCTTCGCTCGACGATTTCGGCGCACCATGCATCGACCTCGCTGTCCAGATCTTCCTCTGGCACGACCTTGTTGACAAGACCCATTTCCAGAGCCTCTTGCGCAGAATAGCGGCGGCAAAGATACCACATTTCCCGCGCTTTCTTCTCGCCGATAATCCGCGCCAGATAGGCGGTGCCGAAGCCTGGATCGACCGAGCCGACCTTTGGCCCGACCTGGCCAAACACTGATTTGTCCGATGCGATGGTCATATCGCAAATTGTGGCAATCACGTTTCCACCGCCGATGGCATAACCGTTCACCTTGGCGATGATCGGTTTCGGCGCGTCGCGGATCAGTGAATGGATCTCTTCCACCGGCACACCCAGCGTGCCGCGCACGGCCCGGCCCGATTTCTTGTCACCACTGTCGCCGCCAACTCCGAACGCGCGCCCGCCCGCGCCGGTGATCACGATTGCCGCAACATCGTCGTCCCAGCTTGCCCTGGTCAACGCGTCGATCATTTCGAAGTAGGTATTCACGCGAAAGGCGTTCATCCGTTCCGGTCGGTTGACCGTGATCGTCGCCACGTTGTCTTTCACACCGTAAATCAGATCTTCGTAGCTGGTCTCGGTCATGTTTGGTGTCCTGTCGGTTGTCTGATGCTGAAACGTACGGCGGGAACCTTACCAAAACCGCACATATTCCACAAGGTGAAACGCGTATCATTTATTGACTTGATGGGAAAACCTGCCAAAATCCCGTTTACCGACCGGGAGGCGGGACCATGGACCATACCACGATCGAACGCCCTTCGGGAGAGATCATGAGGCGCCTGGCCGCCATCGGAACCAGCACGTTCGCCAATGCATTCGACGCATTCGGCCTGTTCGACAATATCATGTCCGGTATCGGTGCCGCAGCGCCCGGGTTCCGGTTCGCCGGGCCGGCGGTAACTGTGCAGCTGTCCGTCGGCCCGCCCGGCACCTACAGCTCGGCGGATTTCGCCGTCGGTGCGATGATAGATGCAGCCGCAGCTGGCGATGTGGTTGTCGTCGACGGCAGTGGCTGCCGGTACTCCACCTGGGGCGGCATGGCCAGTTATGCGGCCAAACTGAAGGGCATTGCCGGCCTGCTGGTGGATGGAGCCGCGCGCGATCTGGAAGAGATGATCGCGTTCGAGTTTCCCGTCTTCTCCCGCCATATCGTGCCCACAACCGGGCGCACGCGACTGCGGGTCGAGGCAATAAACGTGCCGGTGACCGCTGGAGGCGTCCGGGTCGATCCCGGCGACATCATCGTTGCGGACGGCTCTGGCGCGCTATCAATCCCTGCAGGAAAGGTCGGCGCGATTCTTGAACATGCCGAGAAATGCCAGCGCGACGACGACGCGGCCATGACAGACCTGAAGAACGGCATGTCGTTCAGCGAAGCCATGAAAAAATACAGGAACATCTAAGATGACCCGTTCGACACTCGCGCAAGCCCTCGCCGAGGGGTTCCAACGCCACGGCGTCCGACGCATATTCGGCGTTCCTGGCGGCGGTTCGGCCCTGCCGATCATCGACGCGTCGAAGGCGCTGGGTATCGAGTTCATCCTGGCCCGCAGTGAAAGCGCCGCGTCGATCATGGCCGCCGTCACGGGCGAGCTGTCGGGCATGCCCGGCGTGGTGCTGGCCTGTGCCGGGCCAGGGGCCGCAAGCCTGACCAACGGGGCCGCTTATGCGAAGCTGGAACAGGCCCCGCTTCTGCTGCTGACCGATGGGCCGGCGTCGTCGCTGCATCAGCGTTATGACCAGAACGCGCTGTTCGCGCCGATCACCAAGCACCAGGGTCGGCTGACCCCGGAATACGGGATCACCGATGTGGAGGAGGCGCTGACGTTGGCCTGCCAAGCACCGATGGGGCCGGTACAAATGAACATCAACGCTACCGGGGCAGTGACCCTCGCGACCGGTCGCGTCGGCGCACGGCGGAGCGACGACCCGCCGCCGCCCGCCGAAACGGTGGCTGCAGCCGCGGCGCTGATCGAACGCAGCCGCAAGCCGCTGCTGCTGGTCGGGCTGGAGGCGCGTTATGGCGCGGCACCGGACTGGGCTTTGCGGTTGGCCGAGGCGCTGGATTGCCCGGTTCTGTCAACCTACAAGGCAAAGGGCGTCGTCCCGGACCGCCACCCCCGGATGGCGGGCATGTTCACCGGTGCGGCCAGCGAGTTTCAGGCTATCGAGGCCGCCGATCTGATCCTGACGTTCGGTGTGGACCCTGTGGAGTTCATCGCCGGCCCCTGGTCGCATGATGCGCCGGTGGTGGAAATCCGCACCGCAGACCTGCCGCGAATGTTACACCAGCCCGCGCTGCGCCTGATTGGCCCCATTTGTGCAACGGCCGAGGCGCTGTTGGCTGAAGCCACCGGCAATTCTGACTGGACCGGGGATGTGATCGACGATCTGAACAGAACGATCACAGAGCGTGTCGCCATCAGCAGCAACGCGCATACTGCACATTCGGTAACGCGCGCGATTGTCGAGGCCGCGCCGGGCCGGATTCGCGCCAGCGTGGATGCCGGGGCGCATATGATCTCGGCCATGTCGCTGATCGACGCCGACCTTCCCTTTGGCGCACTGAAATCCAACGGTTTATCGACCATGGGATATGCGCTTCCGGCGGCCATCGCCTCGGCGCTGCACGATCCGGAAACGCCGGCAGTGGCGATCACCGGAGATGGCGGGCTGATGATGTGCCTGGCCGAGCTGACCACCGCCGCCGAACATGGCTGCGGTGTCATCACGGTGGTGCTGAATGATTCCGCCCTGTCGCTGATCGACGTAAAGCAGCAATTCCAGAAACTCGACCGCGCGGGCGTCAGTTTTGCCCCGGTCGACTACGCCGCCATCGCCCGAGCGATGGGGATCGCGGCGTGGAAGGTTGGACCGGGTGACGATATGACCGAGGCGATGCGGGCGGCTTATGCCCACGGTGGCCCGGCGCTGATCGACGTGACGATCGACGCCAGTGTTTATAAGGAACAGGTTGCGGCGCTACGCGGGTAACCGACCAGAGCGGCCTGAACCGCGCTGGCTTCATTCTCCGGTGAACTTCGCCTTGCGTTTTTCCAGGAAGGCACCAATGCCTTCGCGGCGGTCCTTGGTTTCGTAGATCGTCGACACAAGGAAGCTCTCGTAATCAAGCGCCGAGGTCATATCCATCTGAAGCCCCGTGTGAACGGTATGCTTGATATAGGCCAGGCTCTGCGGCGCACGCGTCGCATAATGCTCGACCCGCTCCTTGGCGATTTCCAGCGCCTTCCCTTTGGGCACCAGCTTATTGATCAGCCCGATGCGATAGGCTGTTTCGGCATCCACTGGATCGGCGTCAAACATGATCTCGAGCGCATTGGCCGGACCGACCAGCCGCGGCAGACGTTGGGTGCCGCCCGCACCGGCCACCGTGCCGATGCGCGCCGAGGTGAGCGCAAAGCTCGAACCTTCGGCTGCGATGCGTATATCCAGCGCCAGCGCCAGCTCGAACCCGCCGGTCATGCAGAACCCTTCGACCGCTGCGATCGTCGGCAGGTTGTTTTCCTCAAAAGCACGACAGGTGCGGTGCCATTTGCGGAGGTATTTCAGCGTATCGGCGGGACAGGTCAGTGCCTGGGCTTCGTTGAGATCGGCACCGGCAGAGAAGAAGGCGTCGCCACCTGTGACGATGATGCCGCGCATATTGCTGTCATCCTCGGCCTCGGCCGCTGCGGCCATCAATTCGTCCATGACATGCGTGCTGATCGCGTTACGCTTGTCCGGGCGGTTGAGGGTGATGACGAAAGCAGGACCGGATTTCTCGGTCTTGATCAGTTTGTAGTCCAAAGTGTGACTCCTTGCGAATGAAATGGTTGAGCCGGTATCGCGACAGGTCGTCAGAACGAGCGCGGCATCCCCAGATTGTTTTCACCAATATCCGACAGCAGCATATTCGTTCCCTGCGGCGCCATTTGCATGATCCGCACATCGCGCCATTTGCGTTCAACGTCGTATTCGCGGGCAAAGGCAAAACCGCCATGGGTGGTGAAACAGGCATCCGCCATATTCCACGCCGCCTCGCAGGCCATATGCTTGGCCATGCTTGCCGTGGCCCCGGGCCGCTTCCCGGCGTCATAAATCGCAGCCGCCTTGTTGCCGATCAACTTGGCACCCTGCACCTCGACATAGGCTTTGGATATGGGGAACTGGATGCCCTGATTGTAACTGATTGGACGGCCGAATACGATGCGCTCATTGGCGTAGTTCACCGCCTTTTCCGAGAAAAAATCGGAATCTCCCGAAGCACAGGCCGCACAGAGAATGCACTCGATCTCGGCCAGTTCGCGGTAGTAGTCATAGCCTTTGCCAACCTCGCCAACAACCGCATCGGCGGGCAGCTCCAGGTCCTCGAACACCAGGTTTTCACTGTTCGAGTTGATCATTGCATCAATCAGTTCGGCGGACATGCCGTTTTCACGGGCTTTCGGTATATCCACCAGGAAAGCTGTCAGCCCGTCGCAGGGGTCGCCGCCCTCGGGCGCTTCGGAGGTGCGCGCCAGAAGCAGCATGATATCTGTGTGGCGTGCGTTGTTGACCCAGTGTTTGGTTCCGTTGATGACCCAGCGATCTCCACGTTTCTCGGCACGCGTCTGCATCGCGGCCAGGTCACTACCCGACTCGTCTTCGCTGATCGCCGCCGCCAGAAACCGGGTTTCGCCGGCCGCGATACGGGGCAGGAATTCGTTCTTTTGCGCCTCGCTTCCGTGCTTTCCCAGGATGGTCGACAAGAACATTTGACCAAGGACGCAAGAGGCGTTGCAAGGGGTTGAGTGGATCGTCTCCAGGATGACAGCCGCCACCCGCAGCGGAAGACCGGCACCGCCAAAATCTTCCTCGATCAGAGCTGCGAAGAACCCAGAGGCAATGATGGCATCGGCGAAGTCCGTCGGGTATCTCTGATCGGGTGGATTGTCTTCCAGCTTGCGCCAGTATTCCGGAGGAAAATCACTGCAAAGCGCTCGGAGAGGATCGCGGAACTCGTTGTAATCGTTGGTGTCGATCCGCATTTTCAGCAAAGTTTCAGTCATAAATTCATCCCTGCAATCAATACGAACGTGGCAGGCCAAGCACATGCTGGCCAACGAAGTTCAGAACCATGTTCGGCGAAATGGGCGAATTACGCGCGGTGCGAGATTCACGCCACTTCCGCTGGATCGATGAGGATTTCGCCAGACCGGCGGCGCCAAAGACATTTAGCGCCACCTGCGCACAGGCCCAGACCGCCTCACCCGAGAGAATCTTGCTCATGTTCGCCTCGGCACCGCATTTCATTCCCGCGTCGAACATCGCCGCAGCCTTGCGCACCATCAGGTCCGCAGTCTCAAGCTGGGCATAGGCCTGGACGATCGCAAACTGTATCGCCTGGTTGGACGACAGCGCCTTGCCAAAAAGGTTGCGCTCGTTAGCGTGCTTGATCGTGAGATCGAGCAGATAGCGCCCATTGCCGATGGTCTCGCTCGAAACCAGGCACCGCTCGGCATTCATCCCGTCGAGAATATAACGGAAGCCTTTGCCCTCTTCGCCAACCAGGCTGTCTTCGGGAATCCAGACGTCATCGAAGAAGATCTCGGTGGTGTTGTGATTGATCATCGCGTCAATCGGCTTGATCACCATGCCGTTTTCCTTGGCCTTTGCCATATCGACCAGGAATACGGAAACACCCTGTGCGCGCTTTTCAACCTGATCGGCAGGCGTTGTTCGCGCCAAAAGCAGCATCAGGTCGGAATGCGCGGCGCGGCTGATCCAGACCTTCTGGCCCTTGATGAGATAACCGCCGTCAACCTTTTCGGCCCGGGTCTTGAGCTGAGTGGTGTCCGATCCGGTCGTCGGTTCGGTCACACCAAAGGCTTGCAGCCGCAATTCGCCCTTGGCGATCTTGGGCAGGTACTTCTGTTTCTGCTCGGCACTGCCGTGGCGCAAAACGGTGCCCATCGTGTACATCTGCGCGTGGCACGGGCCGGCGGTGCAGCCCTCGGCATGGATGGTTTCGAGGATCGCCGCGCCGCCCCGCACTGGCAGGCCCAGCCCGCCATATTCGGTCGGGATAAGGGCCGAAAGAAAGCCGGTCTCGGTCAGCGCATTGACGAATTCGGTCGGATAGCTGCCCGACGGGGGCTGGTTTTCCAGGTGTTCCCAATAGGATGGCGGGTAATTCTTGCAGACTTTTGCTACGCCCTCCCGCAACTCGGGATAATCGTCACCCAGATCGAACTCTATGGTCATTTCGCTCATCGCTTGCTCCTGCACTGCGACTTCAGGCCGCCGACGCAAAGGGGAACCCCTTCGGCGCTCCAGCCTTTTTATATGTTCCGTGAAGCGGCTCGTCGGGAAGGTTCCGAGCGATAATTTCCCGCACCGGAAGCAACTTTTCCAGGTCGATCCCGGTGTTCAGCCCCGCACCCTCAAGCAGGAACACAAGGTCTTCCATCACGATATTTCCGGTGGCGTTTGGGGCGAAGGGGCAACCGCCAAGCCCGGCCAGCGAAGCATCGAAACGGCGGCATCCGGCTTCGAGCGCGGCATAGACATTGGCCAGGCCCAGCCCGCGCGTGTCGTGAAAATGCGCGCCCACCAGAACATCATCGCCAAACTCCGCGATGATCCGGCTGAACAGCTGCTTCACATCGCGGGGGTTTCCGTATCCTACGGTGTCGGCGATCATCACCTCATCGACACCCGCCCCGACGAAACGCTCGACCGCCTTCAGCACGTTCTTTTGCGGCACATAGCCTTCGATCGAACAGCCGAAGGAGGTGGCGAAACCGGCCGCCAGTTTGAACCTTTTGCCTTCAGGCTGGCTGTCGCGCAGGTCGCGCACACGCTCAAATTCGGCAAAGGCCTGTTCGGTGCTGCGCCGTCCGTTTGACAGGCTGTGGCTCTCAGAAACCGAGTTCATGAAGTCAATCTCATGTACCCCAACCTTGAGGGCGGCCTCGGCGCCTTTCAGATTGGGCGTCAACGCCGAAACCCATAGCCCGTTCACCTCTAGCGCGGCGGCGGCCACTTCGGCGGCGTCGGAAAACTGCGGCAACAGCTTGGGCGGGACAAAGGAACAGACCTGCATGTTTGGCATGCCCGCCGCCGCTTCTTCGCGGATCCAGCGGATCTTTTCCGATGTGGGCACAAAAGTCTTCAGGCTTTGAATCCCGTCGCGCAGGCCGACCTCGCGGCACACGACATCGGTTTCTCGCTCTGTCATGGCCTATTTTCCCTTAAAATTTGCTTTGCGTTTTTCGTTGAACGCGCGCACACCCTCCAGCCGGTCCTCTGTTGTGACCAGCCGGTTATAGGCTTCGATTTCAAAGGCATAGCCGTTTTTCAGATCAACTTGCGTGGCGACGTTCATCGACTTTTTAGCCTGGTAGATCGCCAGCGGTGCGTTGTTGCAGATGGTGCGCGCGGTTTCCAGCACCTCTTCCATCAGCTTGTCATCGTCGCAGACCTTATTGACCACGCCCCAGTCACATGCCTCTTCGGCGCTGAAGGGCTTGCCGGTCAGGATAATTTCCTTGGCCCTGCGGATGCCAACTGCGCGCGGCAGATTCTGGGTGCCCATACCGCCGGGAATGATCCCCAGCTTGATCTCGGTCAGCGCGAAACGCGCACGACGGGCAGCATAGGCGAAATCGCAGGTCACGACAGTTTCCAGACCGCCGCCAAAGGCCGCCCCGTTCACAGCCGCGATGACCGGCACCGGGCAATCGAGCAGCGCAACACGGCATTTCTCGAACAGGGCATGCTGTTGCTGCCATTGTTCATCGGTCATGTTGTTGCGTTCTTTCAGATCGCCACCGGCGTTGAAGATCTTCTCGCCGGCACCGGTCAGCACCACGCAGCGAACCTTCTGCTGGTCGATATAAAGCCCGGTCCACAACTCCAGCAATTCGCGCCCCATCTGCGTGTTGGTGGAATTGCCTGCCTCGGGTCGGTCGAAAGTCACCAGAAGGAGGTGATCCTCCACCAGTTCCACCTTGATCGTCTCGAAGGCAAAGGGGGTCTTGAAAGTGCCGGTCATGGTGCTCCGCTCTTGTCGTTCATATCGTGCGCCCGCCCGGTTTTCTTCGGCGGATCACGCGATCCTCAAAGAGTGAAACCCGGCTGATTACAGGCATGAGTACCACCCTTGGACTCACGAGTCTATGAAATTTTGAAACGCATTCCAAAATGGGAAATTCGGGCAAAAAAGCGCATATAGAAGAGGCGCCCCGCGCAGAGTATCCACCCGGAAACGTAGCCGTTAAAGTGATGTTGTGAGGCCGATCCGCGCGGTCAGGGATTTCCCATGTGGCGCGACAGCCGTTGGGCGCTGGCCGTCAGTTGGCCGGCGATCTCGTCTTTCTTGTCGAGAATTCGGACCTCGGGACCAGCAACAGAAATGCAATAGTTGCATTCGCCATTCATGTCGAAGACAGGCGCTGCGATTCCCGCCGCACCCTCCAGGCGATCCCCGACCGAACAGGCATATCCGGCAGCCCGGATTTCCTCGATCTCCCGGTCGAGATTGTCCGGCATTGGTTCCTCGCTGAATACGTCTTCGATTTTCAGTTTTGGCTGAAATGCCATGAACACGCTGCCGACCGCACCCTTGTGAAGTTTGACAACCTCTCCGACGCGGACGATCGAACGCAGCCGAGACCTGCCCTCCATCACTTCGAGAACCAGCCGTTCGTTACCGTCCAGCAGGCTCAGCGAAACCGTTTCTCCGGAAAACTCCGAGAGCGCGCGCAGTTCCGGCCGGGCCACGTCGCGGATGCCGAGCGTGGACGGAACCAGATTTCCAAGCCGCAAGACCTTGAGCGACATGCAATAGCTTTGGTCATCGAGATGATGAATATAGCCAATTTCAACCAGCGTGTTGAGCAGCCTGAAGACAGTGGATTTCGGCAGTTCGAGTTTCTGGCTGATTTGATGCAGCGTGAGACTATTACTGTCCTCGCTAAAGCAGTCGAAAACCGCGAAGGCCCGGACAACTGATCGAATGGACATATCTTTCCTACCTTCCGTCTACCCCTTGCGAAAAGGGCTCTCTTTTGGCGACGGTCGGCCTCAGTCGTTCCGAAGCGCCACAAACCCGGCCATGACAGTCGCGATAAACGCCATCAAGGCCAAAAACATGAATACATAACTGAAACTTCCGGTGAACTGCAATATAAGCGATCCTACGCTTGGGCCCACCCATGCCCCGGAAAAGAAAAAGCCGAGCGTGCCGCCCATCGTTTCCGCAATCTTATCCTGATCCGCCCGCCTGACCACATTTGCGATGACAATTCCCGACCATCCGAACGTCGCAAGTCCGAGTACGGACATCGTGCAGAAAACCAGCCACTGCGGCCATTGCGAATCAGCCGCTGAAAAGACCAGGACCGTGAGTGTTGTAAGAGCCCCCATGGCAGTCACCACCACCAGGGAATTCCGGGTTCGGTCGGCCTGCCATCCCCAGAAGATGCGACTGCCGACAGCCAGAATATTGATCAACGACAAGGCCAAACCGCCCTGTGTCATCGTAAAGCCCACATCCTCGACAACGAAGAGCACCAGGAAAGCCAGCACCCCGACCTGTACCACGCTGAGGCAGAAGCCTGTGAGGCAAAGTGTGAGGAGCTTCCTATTCAGGATGATCAGTCGCAATCCGGCCCAGGGCGCGGAAATTGGTGTCTTCGGATCCGCCTGGTCATCCCAGTGAGGCCGCAGATGGTTTATTGCTATGGCTAAAAGGATGGAAAAAATCGCCAGCCCATAAAAGGCCCATTGCCACACCAGTATGCTTGCAAGCACCGGCCCCAGAATCCCCGCGATAACCGCCCCGAGGGCCGTGCTCGACTGCCGGAAGGAAAAGAGGAAGTTCAAGCGTTCCTGGCTCCCGAAACGAGACAACAGAACCGAGGACGCCGGATGCGACATGCCGTAGCAAAAGCCGATCAAAACCGATCCGGCAGTCACCACAATCGTGTTGGGAACCGCGTATAGAAGGCAGCCGGCCCCGCTCAAGGTCAGCCCCGCCTGCAATACGCGGCAAGGACCGAACCTGCCGACAATGCCGCCGGCAATCAGCGAGGACAAACCGCCAACGCCGAACACGAGCGTAACCTGATACCCGATGAAGGCCGCGCTAACGCCAAGCGTTTCCTTGGTGGCAACCGCTAGGGCAGGGACCAGATAGCCGCTCGCAGCCGACACCGCGCCGACAAAGGTGGTAGCGATAAGCACGAATACGATATGGACCTGCCACCGGCCGCTTCCGGTCTGAACGGTCTGGTCCATCACGCCACCCGCCGGGCCGGGCAGCAATCTGCCCTGTGCCGCAATACACTGATGCGGCGGGTGGCGCTGTCTGGCTCAGACATGCGCCATCAGAAGGCCGTAGGCAGATACATGGCCAACGCCGGGAAGAAATAGAGCACCGCGACAGTGGCCAGCATGATTATAATGAACGGCCATACGCCGCGCGACACTTCCCACAGCGTCGCGTTGCCCACCGCTTGCACGACGAACAGGTTCAACCCAACCGGCGGCGTTATCAGGGCGCATTCGATCATGATGACAAAGACAATTCCGAACCAGATGGGATCAACCCCCATGGTCATCAGAGCCGGATAGAGAACCGGGACCATGATCACCAGCATGCTCAGGCTTTCGATGAACAGGCCCATAACCAGCAGAATGAGGCAGACCACCAAGAGGAACATCCCGACATCCGTGAAATTCTCGGTCACCATCGTTGTCACGTCCTGCGGGATCCGGTAAAGCGTGATCGCCTTGGAGAAAATTTTGGCTCCGGCGATGATCAGGAAAATTGTCACGGTCGTCTGCATCGCTTCGGCCGCCGCCTCCTTCAGCTTCGTCCAGGTCAGCGTTCCGCGGGCGATGGTGATGATCAGCGCCAGCACGAAACCGATACCGGCGGCTTCGGTTGGCGTGAACACGCCGAAGTAGATGCCCAGAACGATAGCGGCGGCCAGAAACAGGACCGGAAGCGCGCCGATGCTAGCCTTGCGGCGTTCGCCCCATGAGGCGCGCGGCAGAACCTCGAGTTGTCCTTTGAACCGGGCATACCCGACCGAATAGATCGAGAACAGGAGAACGAGAAATAGCCCAGGGCCGACCCCTGCCATGAAGAGCCCGGTGATCGACTCCTCGACCGCGACGCCATAGATGATGAGAATGATCGACGGCGGGATCAGGATGCCCAGCGTTCCGCCTGCGGCGAGAAGGCCCATTATGAAGCTCTTCTCGTATCCGCGCTTGAGCATCTCCGGGATTGCAACCGTGCCGATTGTTGCCGCTGTCGCGACCGACGAGCCCGAGATCGCGGCAAAGAGAGCGCAGGATAGGATGGTCGCGACGCCGAGACCACCGGGCCAGTGGCCGACCCAGCTTTGCGCGGCGGCAAACAGGTCTTTTCCGATGCCGCCCTTGAGCAGGATATTGGACATCAGCAGGAACAGCGGAACCGCAAGCAGGATGAAACTGTCGATGCTGGAATACAGCGCTTGCGGGATCATCACGGGGTTGAACCCCTCGAACATCAGCAATGCCAGCCCGAGCCCGCCCATCACAAAGGCGATCGGGATACCCAGCAGCAGGAACAGCAGAAGAAGCCCGAGAATAATGAATGCAGACACAGCGTTAATCCTAAATTGTCATATCGACCGCCGATTCGGCGGGATCGGAGTCGTCCGGGCGGGTGCGTATCTGCCGCCATATCTGAGCCAGCGTCTGAAGGAAGAGCACGAAAAAGCCAGCGGGAATGGCGGTTTCAGTCCAGAATTTTGGAACCTGATTCATGGTCGCCGTCGCGCGCCCCATCTGGATGCTCTCGATTACGACCTCGAGGCCCAGCCAGAATGCAAAGCAGCAGAAGACCAGGATCCAGACGAGGGCCAGTAATTCGAGAAGCCGCCGCCCGGCTGGGCCGATCGCTCCAGTCAGAACAGTGATCCGTATCAGCCCGTCGACCCGCAGCACGTAGCCCATCGCCAGATAGGTAGCCCAGAGCTGGAGAAGCCGCGCGCCCTCTTCGGCCCAGGATGTGGGCGAAAGAAAAACGTACCGCGCAACAACCTCGAATGAGATTATGAGGCCAATCACGAAGAAGACAACTGCGGCGATCCGGGCGAATTGATCGGAAATAGCGTCGATCATACGAAGCATTGCACACCCAACTTTTCCAGGGGACAGAGAGATAGACCCGGCAAAGCAGGGAAGCGCCCTGCCGGGTATGAGTTATCAGAGCCGTAAGCGACCGGGGCGGCCGCTACTACTTCAGTGTCTCGAGAACCTTCTGGCCAAGCTCGCCGGAATTCTCCAGGTATGCGTCGATCACCGGCTGCGCCGCAGCTTTCCAGATCTCGCGTTCTTCGTCAGACACCTCGATCACTTCCTTGCCCTGGGCAAGTGTATCCTGAACGGCATCCTCCTCGATCGCGGCAATGGATTCGCGCAGGTCGGCTTCAGATTTGAGTCCGCATTCGGTCATGACCTTCTGTTCGTCTTCGCTCAGCGAATTCCAGACACCTTCATTGATGAGCATGATGAACTCGATCTTGGCATGTTCGGTGCGGGTCACGATATCCATGACTTCGTAGAGCTTGCGGGATTTCACCGATCCGACACCGGTCATCCCGGCATCCACGGTTCCGCGTTGATAGGCCAGGAATTGCTCCGACCCCGAAGTCAGTGTCGGAACGCCGTCCAGTGCGGTGACGAAATCGCCCAGCGTCTTGCCAAAAACCCTGACCTTCTTGCCCTTGACGTCTTCGGGTTTGCGGATCGGCTTGTCGGATTTCGACAGGAATACCACCGTGCCGTAATCCATCCAATAGATCGGCCGGGCACCGGTTTTGGTCAGTTCTGCATCGAGCAGCGTGCGCAGTTTCGCGCCAGGTGCCAGCGCAGCAAGGATATCGTCGCGCGCTCCCATCACGAATGGGACATTCAGGATTTCGATTGCCGGGATGGTGCCAGCAAAACGCGCGGTCGTGGTCATGCCCATGTCGATGGCGCCCGAAGACACCGCCTGGGGAACTTCCTTGTCACGATACAGCTGCGCGGAATCGTAAATCTCGATCTCGATATCCGAGCCGTCCGCAATGCACTGCGCGAACTGAGCCGCGTTCTGCGTTGCAAAGTTCTTCGCCGGAAGCTGAGTGGTAAACCGCAGCGTCTTCGCGTCCGCTGCCGAAGCCGTAACGCCGACGGCCAGCGCCATGGCACAGGCTGCCGCAGCGGCTCTGTATGTTCTTCTCGTTTTCATATTTTCCTCCCAAAAAATCTCGTTCAACGTAAGGAAATTGTGGTCCCGGAGAAGGTTGCAAAGTGCCGCCACTCCCAATTCCGCCAATGTTGACCCATTCTGTCTAGCACGATCCCGTGGCTTCCGTCTACATTTTTGAAATGCATTTCATAAATGGAGCATTCCGCGGTCTGTGTTTCTTTTTTTGGTGAAATCCGCCTCAGGGAGCCAGGCGGCTGATGCACCTGATTCCACTGGCCAGAAAGGCTCCGTCACAGGTGCCCTTTCGCGGGCGTTCCACTTCCGGGCATTCCTTGGGAGGTGCCTTCAGGGGGCGATGCCCAGCTGCGCCCGCATCGCGGCGTCGACAGGGTGCGGCTTACCAATCGGGTTGCCGATAAATGGCCGCAAGCCGGAGAACATCATCGGCGATCCCAGCAGGGGCCATTGCAGCCCATCAGCGCTCTCATGCCATTGCAACAAGCCACGCGCCTGCGTCTGGGGATGATCAACCATTTCGGCAATCGTGCGGACCGGCGCGGCAAGGCATCCCTCTTGCGCCAGCAGGGCGACCGTCTCGTCGCGGGTCATCCCGGCCCAATCCCGGCCTTCGACCGAATCGCAGTTGCGTTTGGCACAGACATAGCCATCGGCGCATTCCAGCATCGGGTTCCGGGGCATCGGCGCTTCGGCAAATTTCCACAAGGGGGCCGTCATCCAGACCGCGACATCCTGCATCGACACGTCGATGAAATCGCCCTTGCCGGTCTGCTCCCTGTTTCGCAATGCCGCAAGCACAAAAAAGAGCCCCATTTGGCCGCCCATGAAGTCACAGGCGGAAACGCCTGATTTCAGCGGCGTGCCGTCAAAGGCATTGGCGTGCATCAGCCCGGCCATGGCCTGAACCACAGTGTCGAAGGCTGGTCTTTCCTGATAAGCGGATTCAGCCCCAAAGCCTGAAATCGCGCAATAGATCAGGCGTGGATTGATGTCTGACAGCTGCGGCCATCCAAACCCGAGCCGGTCGAGCGAACCGGGTTTGAGATTTTCCAGCAAGACATCGGCGCTGGCGAGCAGATCGGTAAAGACCTTCCGGCCCTGCTCCGATTTCAAGTCGAGCGCAAGGCTGGTCTTGCCGGAATTGCTCATCACGAAAAAGATGCTGAGATCGCCGTTATGAGGCAGCCAGCTGCGGGCGGCGTCGCCTTCGGGAGGCTCGATCTTGATCACCTCGGCCCCGAGCGTCGCCAGGTGCCGACTGGACAGAGGCGCGGTGGTGTATTGCCCGATCTCCAGGACCCGCAGGCCCGCAAGTGGCAGTTCCGTCGCATCGGGTGTGTTCCCGTTACCGTCCGTCGCAGCGGTAATCTTGTCCAGATCGGCGGCCTCGGTTTCGCCGCGCAGAGGAACATGGTCGGCGAGGTGGCCATGCCCCGACTGCGCCCGCAGCAGAGTACCCGGAACTCGGGCCGTTCCCCCGGTGGCCCGGTCTGGAATGTCGCGGATCATGCCGCGCAGTTTCAGGTTGGGGTCGCTGGCGGCATCCTCCATCCGAAGGATCGGTCCGCAGGCGACATTGGCCGCCATCAGAAGCTCGGTCGCGGTGGCGACGCTGTGTTGCCCGATCCAGTCCTGCACGATCCGGTTCACCTCGTCGCGGTTTTCCATCCGGCCCGGCAGATCGGAAAACTTCGGGTCGTCGGCCAGCTCGGGCTGATCCATCAGGTCGCAAAGTCGCCGCCAGGGCGGATTCGAGGCTGAGCAAAGCAGAACCCACCCGTCCGAGGCCTGATACGCATTCCAGGGTGCGCACATCGCATGTTGGTTGCCCACCCGCATCGGAACCTTGCCGCCGAAATGCGCCGGCAGGAACGTGGCGAGCGAATTCACGCCGCTGTCATAAAGCGCCATGTCGATGCGCTGCCCGCCCCCCCCGGAGCGGTCACGCGCCGCCAGCGCCGCAACGATCGCGGCTGCGCCATAGGAGCCGGTCGAATACTCCAGCAAGGGCACCTGCAACGCTACCGGGGGTCCGTCCGCGAAGCCGGTTGTGTGGGCCACGCCACAAATGGATTGCACCATCGCATCGTCAAAGGCCTGGCCGGTCATCGGGCCACCATGACCGAAGGCGGTGAAATCGCAAAGGATCTTCCCCGCGTCGGCAGCCTGGGCAATCTCATCAACCCAGGCGCTGTCGGTATCGCTGGACAGCAGCACCACGTCGCAGGCACCGATCAGCGCTGCGACCCGATCACGATCCGCGTCGGTGTCCATCGCCACGCTTTGCTTTCCAGCCGCATACAGCGCACGGTTGGCCCATTTCCCGCTCTTACCCGTCTGATCCTCGGGTGGTTCGATGAAAAACAGGTCTGCCCCGGCTTCGGCCAACAGCGATCCGCACAAGCCGACCGAAATCCGGCTGCCGATTTCAACGACGCGGATACCGCTGAGGAATTTCGCCGAATTCGATGGATTTGGCTCGGTCATGGGTACACCTGTCTTTGTCCAGTCATTTCAGCGGCGGAGGGCAACCGGTGAGGGCCAGATTATCCGCTCCCACTTCGGCCACGCGCGTGTCGACGGCGACAGGCGTGCGCGACAGCGCATAGGGCGCCGCGATTACACAATTGCCGCCCTTGTCGGCCCGTTCGAAAACCATCAGCCCGTCGCGTTTAGCGACGTCCAACGCATAGACCTCGTCAAGTTCCAGCATCGGCAGGGCGCGCACCGACACTTCTGCCAGCGCGGCGCAAAGCGCGGCGGATGTCTGTCCGCTTGGCTCCACCCCGTTCAATTGCCGGTCGAGTTCGCTTCGGGAATCCAGCGCAACAACCCAGCCGTCAGCCGTCTGCACGATACAGTGATCGGGCAAGACCGGATCACCGTCTGGCCAGCCTATACAGCCCAACCAGGCCACTGTGTCAAACATCGAAATGTCCAGCACCGACCCGCGCCCGGTGTTTTGTGCTTTGCGCAGTGCGGCCAGAATCTCCAGCGGTGCCAGATGCGCTGCCCCCAAATCGGCGATTGATACCCCGCCCTTTGCCGGACCGCCGACCGAAGCAATGCGGTCGATCACCCCGGCCTCGGCCTGGATCACTGTGTCGAGCGCGGGTCGCGCCGACCCGTTCATCCCGTAGCCTGAAATGCCGCAATAGACCAGGCGCGGGTTGAGGTCGTGCAGCCGCCGCGCGCCCAGCCCCATCCGTTCCATCGCACCAGCCTTGAGGTTGAACAGCACCACATCGGCGGTTTTGACAAGATCGAGAAACGCCGCCTCGCCCTGCTTGGATCGCAGGTTGAGAACCACCGATTTCTTGCCTGCGTTATAATTGGCGAAATAGCAGCTGACCCCGTCGACAAACGGTTGCCAGAGGCGTGAATCCTCGCCCCCGGATCCTTCGATCTTGATCACCTCGGCTCCGAGATTGGCCAGAAACCGCCCCGCCAGAGGCCCGGCAGTATAGGGCCCGACCTCAAGAACGCGGATACCGTCGAGAGGGCGCTCCGGCGGGCCGCTGGCGGCGGTGCCGCGCGGTGCGGGCCCGGCTGGTGCCGCCATACGGCGACAAGGAATCGGTGTGCCCGCACGTGCCACTTCCGCTGTCGTGGCCACAGTGCCTGATGGAATGGCGCAGGCCTGAAGGGCCGCCAGCGCCTGTTCGGTCGTCACGGTGCGCGACCATTCCGAAATCACTCGATCCACTTTTTCCACGACCGATATGCGCGCGGCCGCCGTAGCGAATTCGGGGTCTTCGGCCAGCTCGGGCCGGCTGATCACCTGCGTCAGGTCCAGCCAGTTCTGATTGCTTGTGGTGCACAGAATGACCCAGCCATTCGATGTGGGATAGGCGTTCCAGGGTGCCACCAGCGGGTGGCGGCAGCCATTGCGAAAGCCCCGCGTGCGGCCCGACAAGACATTGCCCAGGAAAGTGCCGGTCAGGGTGAAGCTGGTTTCGAAAACAGAGATGTCCAGAACCTGGCCGCCGCCGCCGGCCTCCTTCACCCGCAGCGCGGCCAGTGCTGCGGTTGCCGCGTTCAGCCCGGTGAACAGCTCCAGAATGGGCAGATCGACGATGCAGGGCGCGCCATCGGTGCCGCCGGTTGTGGCCAGGGAACCGCCGATCGCCTGCATCTCAATCTCGCCTGGATCGGCCAACGGCGGTTCCTGGGCACCGATTCCAAAGGCCGAGACGGCACAGATCACCTGCTGCTCGGCGTTGAGCCCCGCGAAATCGGCCACTGCCTTGCCATTTTCGCGGATTTCCGGGGTAACGATCACAATATCGGCCTTGTCGGCAATTCCCTGCCAGCGCGCACCGAATTCGGGATCGCCACGGTCCAGCCGTATCATTTCCGCCGATGGATTGGCGAAAGGGTGGTCGCGCCAGGCGACGGGTTCATTGGGCAGCGGATCGCCATCAACCGCCACGCGGACAAGCTCCGCGCCCAGATCGGCCAGACGCCCGGCACAGACACTGCCAGCCAGCCTGCCGATCCGTTCGACAACTCTTATCCCCTCAAGTGCCATCCGATCCGTCAAAAACATTTCCCCACAGTCAGCGGAACGCGTCGATCCCGGCCAGCTCGCGCCCCTGTATCAGCGCCAGAATCCCGTTCGCGCCGTCGGGAATTGGCAGCATGCGCACATCGCGGTACAGCTGCTCCAGCCCGGTTTCGTCGGCCACTCCCATTGCGCCGTGAACCTGCATCGACTCGGATATCGCCTGTTCGCAGGCCGTCGTCGCGTAACGCTTGGCCATCGCCGATGTGCCGTTGGCCCGTTCGCCGTTATCCATCGCGTTGAGTGCAGAGTAGCATAGCAGGCGGCTGGTGACGACGGCGGTTTCGATATCGGCAAGCTGCTTCTGCACAAGCTGGTGGCCGCCGATGTATTTGCCAAACTGCTTGCGCACGCCGGCATATTCCACCGCCGCATCCAGGGCCTTCTGCGCCAGATGCACCGCCGCCAGCCCCACCAGTGGGCGGTTGCCGTTCCATGTCAGCGTGAGCAACCGGGCCGCATCCCCGGACGCTCCCAGAGAATTCACCGCCGGGACACGGCAGTTGTCATAAAGAACCTCGCCCAGATGCCCCTGGCGCAGGCCCAGACAGGGAATTTCACGCGCGACCACACCGGCGCGCTCGCGCTCGACCACGACGCGACGTAGCCGGGAGTTGCCCCGCTCGTCTTTGCCTTCGGAGCAGGTGGTGTTGATGATGTCGGCAATTCCGGCATTGCTGATCCAGATCTTGGCCCCGTTGATCACCAGCTCGTCGCCATCGGCCTCCACCCGAGTCTGCACTTCGCGGGGGTTCGATCCGGCATTGGGCTCTGTCGTGGCGGTACAGCAGATCTTTGTGCCGTCCAGAATACCCGGCAGGAAAAGGTCTTTCTGTTCCTGCGTGCTCTCGGCGTAGATCCGCGCTGCGGTACATTCCTGTGCCAAAATCGAAATTGATATGACCGGCGGCAGTATTTCGAACATCAGCCCGTAATCCAGCATGCTCAACCCGGCACCGCCGTGCTCCTCCGGAAGGCGTGGAGCCATCAGCCCCATCTGCGCGAGCGCACCGTATATCTCCAGCATCGCCTCCTTGGGCAAGGGCTTTGTGGGGTCGTGACGGGCCAGAACCGGCTCGACGTCGCGTTCGACCATTGCCTGACAGGATTCCCGGATAAGCTGCTGTTCTGAAGTGAACTTGAAGTCCATTATATTCTCTCTTTCATGGCATGACGAAGCCGCCATTGACGCTGATGACCTGGCCGGTCACCCAGGATGCGTGGTCACTGGCCAGATAGGCGATCATGCTGGCGTGATCCTGCGGCTGTCCGATCCTGCCCGCCGGATACATGCGCAGAACCTTTTTGACCCGCGCGGCATAGCGTTCCTCACCGATCATCTCCTTGGTCTGAGCTTCGCGGGCCTGACGCAGCTCTGTATCTGTGGCCCCAGGCGAAACCACGTTCAACGTGACGCCGGAGGGGCCGACCTCTTGCGCGACGGATTTGACCAGGGCGATCACACCGCCCTTGGCCGCAGCGTAATAGGACAGCCGCGCCTGGCCGACCCGTGCTGAGTCAGAGGCCATGCAGATGATGCGGCCAAAGCCACGCTCCGTCATGCCGGGAAGCACAGTGTGCAGAACATTCATCGGGCCATAAAGGCAGACGTTGATAAGTCTTTGCCAGTCCTTCGGGCCGGATTCCAAGAACAGCTTGTCATCCAGCACTGCGGCGGAAATCACGACGATATCCGGCGGGCCCAGTTTTTCTGTCACTTCGGCCACCATAGCCTCGACACTGTCCAGCGCGCTGATATCGGCCTGGACGCCCAGCCTTTCGCCCTCACCCCCCTGCAGCCGCTCGGCCGCCGCAATCGCCGCCTCGCCATTGATATCGGCTACGGCGACCTTGGCCCCGGAGTTTCTGAGTTCCGATGCAGTGGCAAATCCGATGCCCTGAGCCGCCCCTACGACCAGGGCGACCTTTCCGCCAAACTCAATCTTCATGATTCTCTCCCGTATTGCCCGACGACTCCATCCGATCCTCCCATGCGCGGGCTTCTGACAGGCCCGGAACGGGCAATAACGTCAAAACCGAACATTCCGATAGACGAGACACATTTCATTAATTAGACTTACGCTAGGGGAGATGTCAAACACGATGTGCGGCCCGGTCGCGTTCGCAGCGGTTGACTGGTGGATCGCGCCCGGCAGTGGCGGCATTTCCTGACGCCAGCAGGCGATATGAGCATAGTGATGAACGCAATGACAGCTATTCAGGAGGCGAAACAGCCAGACCCGTGACGAATTCACAGACACAAACCCGCCAGAGAGCGCCACTTTCAGAACATGTAGTGGGCAGTTCCGACACCACAGCAGACCTGCCGCTGGCCGGCGTCCTGATCGCCGATTTCAGCAGGCTTTTGCCAGGTCCATGGTGTACCCAGCTTCTTTCGGATATGGGGGCGACGGTGATCAAGATCGAACGTCCCGGCGCAGGCGACATGAGCCGTGCCAACGCGCCGCTATTCAAGACCGGAAGCGTCTATTTCAACAGCGTCAACGGTGGCAAGCACAGCCTTACGCTGGATCTGTCCAAGCAGGACGGTCGGGCGATCGCACACCGGCTTATTGAAGAGGCCGATGTGGTGGTCGAATCGTTCCGGCCCGGTGTGGCGAAGAATCTGGGTATCGATTATGATACCGTCAGCGGGCTGAACCCCGGCATTGTCTATTGTTCGGTCTCAGGCTTTGGCCAGAGCGGTCCGCTGTCTCACATTTCCGGCCACGATCTTGTGATCCAGGCACTGTCTGGCTTTGCCGGGCTCTCGGCGCAGTCGGACAAGGCACCGGACGTACCCGGGTTTCAGGCGGCCGACTATGCCGGGGCGACTATGGCGGTAATCGGCATTCTGGGTGCATTGCTGAAACGGCGCGAGACCGGCCTGGGAAGCAATCTCGACATTGCGATGTTCGACAGCCTGTTTTCCATGTGCAACATTTCGCAAACCGGATCAATGTCGCGGGATGTCGGAAATACAGGCACGCCGATGATTGAGGTCTGGGGCGGCAACCCTCGCTATGGCACCTATCTGACCGCCGATAACAAGGCGGTGGCAGTGGCGCTTCTGGAAAAACGGCTCTGGGTCAATTTCTGCAACGCGATCGACCGGCCTGACCTGATTGACCACGACGAAAGCCCGGAAGACAGGCATTCAGACCACGGCGACAAGGCCGATGCCTATCGCGCCGCCATTGCGGAAACCTGCGCCGCCAAGAACCGCGACGACCTGATCGACGAGATGACCCGCAAGGGCGTTCCGATCACTCCGGTCTATTCACCCGACGAGGCGCTGAATTCAGAGAATGTCGCCGGGCGCGGGCTGATCGAATATGTTGAACACCCGACCGACGGCAAGATCCCCCAGATCGTCAACCCGCTGGCGGCTTCGGGCCTGGCCGTCAAATGCCGCGCGGCGGCGCCCGAGGTGGGTGACGCCACCGATGCCGTTCTGTCCGGCCTCGGCTTCGATCCCGAAACCATAGCCCGGTTTTACAAAGATGGAGTAACCTGACCCATGTCCAGCCCAACGAATGCCGAAATCGTCAGCCGTTATGTCGCCTCCGCCCTCGACCGGCCCCTGCCTGAGGACGTGCTGGAGGCGGCCCGGATGTGCCTGGCTGACTGGATCGGCGTTCTGGTCGGTGCACACGGCCAGGGCGCAGGGCGCGCGGTGCGCGACGTGGCCTCGGGCTGGGGCGCGCCGGGCAAGGCGCCCGTGTTTCAGGGCGGAACGCAATCGCCGCTGGCCTCGGCGCTGGTCAACGGAACCTTCGCGCATTGCCTGGATTATGACGACACGCATCTGGGCTGTCTGGCACATCTCAGCGGACCGACCTGGGCCGCGACTTTGGCCATGGCCTGCGAACTTGAGCGCAGCGATATGGACGCCCTGCGCGCCTTTGTCACTGGCTTTGAAACCGGTGCACGCCTGGGCGGCAGCGATTTCGGCGAGACCGTCAACAAGCGTGGCTTTCATTCCACATCCGTGCTGGGCCGGTTCTCGGCGGCAGCCTCGGCCAGCGTCCTGATGGGGTTGGGCGAGGCCCAGGTCGTCAATACGATAGGTGTCGCGGCCACTACTGCCGGAGGTCTGGTGGCCTCATTCGGAACCATGTCAAAACCGTTCCATGCCGGAAAAGCCGGAATGGACGGGCTCTTGGCCGCACAGATGGGTGCGGCGGGGTTCGAGGCGGGCAAGACGTTGATCGAACCCGAAGGCGACACGCTGGCCAGGGCCTTTGTTCAGGACGGCGCGGCCCGGATCCCGGCGCTGGATTTCGATGAAAACTGGGAGATTCACAACAACACGTTCAAGCCCTATGCCGCCTGCCTTCTGGTACATCCAACCGTGGAAAGCGCCCGCGATATTCACGCGCAGTTCGGCAACCGCAAGGTAGAAAGCGTCAGAGCACGGATCCACCCGATGGTGCTGCGTTTCGCCGCGAAGACCCAGGTGAACGAGCCGCTGGAGGGCAAGTTCTCGGTTGCCTATTGCGCCGCGCTGGGGCTTTGCGGCTTTGACGTTTCGGAACAGGACTTCACCGCCGAACGCCTCGCTGATCCCGCTGTGCAGGCGATGTTCGACAAGGTCGAGGTGATCACCGATGAAAGCCTGACCAGCACTGCGGCCAGCATGACGGTGACCTTCGAGGATGGAACCGAGTTCACCGCCGACACACCGCTGGCCCGCGGCAACCCGGATAATCCGATCGGCTGGGACGGTATGCACCGCAAGTTCATGTCGCTGACAGAGCCAGTCTTTGGAAGCCGGGCCGACGAACTCTTCGAACTTGCCCGAACAGCAGGCAGCGGCAACAGGCTGCCACAAATCGCGGCCATGCTGGCCGAAGAACGACCGACGGGCTAACAAATAGGGATGACCTGATGAGCTCCAAGCTTTTTTCACCCTTTACCGCGAACGGCGTGACCCTGAGCAATCGCATCGTCGTGTCTCCGATGGGGCAATACTCTGGCGATGGCGAGGGCAACGCCACGGACTGGCACCTGATGCATCTGGGAAATCTCTCCATCTCCGGTGCCGGACTGGTCATCACCGAAGCGGCGGCGGTCGAACCTCAAGGGCGGGTCAGCCCTATCGACCTGGGGATATGGTCGGACGACAATGCCGAGGCCCTGGCGCGGGTGCTGGATTTCTGCCGTCGGCAGAGCGATTGCAAATGGGGCATCCAGATCGCCCATGGCGGGCGCAAGGGCGGGGTTTCACCGGCTTGGGAAGGGCAATTGCCGCTGGCCGAAGAGGACGGCGGCTGGACCCCGGTCAGCGCCTCTGGGCTGGCTTATCCCGGTCGCGCGGATCCCATCGCACTGGATGACGCTGGGCTGACACGGGTCCGAAGCGCCTTTGTTGCCGCCGCGCTCCGGGCGCGCGATCTGGGGCTGGATGTTCTGGAAGTCCATAATGCACATGGCTATCTGCTGCATTCCTTCCTGACGCCATTGGCGAATAACCGCAATGACGCCTATGGCGGCGATCTGGAGGGGCGGATGCGCTTTCCGCTCGACGTATTCCGCGCAGTGCGCGAAGTCTGGCCGGAAGACCGCGTGCTTGGTGTGCGTATCTCGGCCACCGACTGGGCCGAAGGCGGCTGGACAATCGAGGATTCTATCGTCTTTACCCAGCGGCTGAAATCCATGGGATGCGACTATATCACCGCTTCCAGCGGCGGCTCAACGCCCGACCAGGTCATCCCCATCGGACCCGGCTATCAGATCCCGCTGGCCGAGGCGATCCGCCGAGAAACCGGGATCGCGGTGATGGGGGTCGGGTTGATTACCGAGCCGGCACAAGCCGAACAAATCCTGTCCGAGGGTCAGGCCGATCTGGTCGCACTCGGTCGACGGATGCTGTTCAACCCGCGCTGGCCCTGGCATGCGGCGGTCGAGCTGGATGAGCCGCTCGCCATCCCCCGTCAGTATCAAAGATGCCACCCCGGCATGCAGCGTGGCGATTTCCTGAAGCCGCGACAGGGCTGAGGTATTTCTGCGCCATCTGCGGCAAATGTTCCGCAGCAATCCGATGCGCCCTGTGCGCCTTTGGGCGACCATGTCGCCTAGGTGGCAAGGGAAGGGGCGCGCCACATGAACCAGGTCGGAACCAGCGCGAGCAGGAATATACCGCATACGATAAGGAAGCCGTCCTGGAAGGCCGCGTTTGAGGACTGGATTACCACTGTCTGGCCCAGGAACGATGCCGCAGCGGGCATGAGCTGGGAGTCTGGCAGCCCAGAGGCGTGCATCAGGCTGGCAACCTCGCGCAAAAGCTCCATCGTCGTGGCGTTGTCGCTGGTCTGGGTCCCGGCAAAGGCATCCGCGTGCATGATCGTGCGCCGCTCGATGAACACCGTCAGAAGGTTCACCCCGAAGGCCCCGCCAAGTTGCCGGATGAAGTTGGATGCGCCCGAGCCCTGGCCGAGAAGATGCGGTGGCAGAACCTTGAGCGCACCCGATGAAATAGCGGGAAACACGAGACCCAGCCCCACGCGTGAGAGGATCGTCCACCAGGCGAGTGTCCAGAAGGCCGTGTGGACATTTACCGCTGTCATCAGCCATGAGGACCCGGCAAAGATCGCCATGCCTGCGCCTATCATGATCGGTGCAGGCACCTTGTCGGATAATCGCCCCGCAATGGGAAAGACCAGCAGCATCGCAAAGCCCGAGGGCATCAGCAGCAGGCCCGCCTGCGTGGGCGTCATACCCTGGATCTGCTGAACGAAGACCGGAAGCAGATAGGTAGAGCCGAACAGCCCCGCCCCCATGATGAAGGCAACGACGGAGGCCGAAGAGAAGGCGAAATTCGCAAAAAGCCGCATATCGAGCATCGGCTTGGCAGTATTCATCTCCCAGGCGACGAAGCCGATGGCCGAAGCAACGGAAATCGTGAAACCCGCCAGGATGATGTTGGACTCCCATCCAAGCCGCTGCGCGTTTGACAGTGTGCTGAGCAGAACGGCCAGAAAGACCGACAGGATCGCCACTCCGACAAAGTCGAAGGCCGGAATCGGTCCGCTTTCTTCGCGGCTGGGCAGGAACAGGTTCGACATCAGAATAGCGAGACCGGCGAAGGGAAGGCCCAGGTAGAAGACGAAGCGCCAATCGAAAGCGTCCATGAGCACGCCGCCAATCCAGGGGCCCAGAGCCGGAGCCAGCACGACGCCGACGCCATAGATCCCCATGGCCGCGCCGCGTTTGTCGGGCGGAAAGACCTTGAACAACATGATCATGGCCAGTGGCTGCACGATGCCCGCCGCCCCTCCCTGCACCACCCGGGCCAGTGTCAGCACGGTTTCGTTCGGCGCAAGGCCCCCAAGGACCGAACCCGCAAGAAACACGCTCATCGCGGCGTTCATCGTCAGCCGCATCCCGAAGGCACGGTTGGCCCAATCGGCCAGCAGCATCGTGGCGGTCATAGCCGCCAGAAAGCCGGTCGAGATCCATTGTGCCTGCACCGCGCTGATGCCGAACGTCCCCATGACTGCCGGGATGGCGACGTTCACGATCGTCGTGGACAACACGACTGAAATGGTTGCGACCATGATCGTGCCGGTCGCCAACCACTTGTAGGAGGGGCCGTAGCGCTCGAAAAACCGGTCAACCTGTGACATCAATGTAAACCTCGACCATCATGCCGGGCCTGAGTATGAACTCGGCGGCGTCGATCGACACACGGATCGGCAAACGTTGGGTCACTTTCGTGAAATTGCCCGAGGGGTTGGGGCTTGGCAAAAGCGCAAGCTGGCTCGTCGCTGCCCCGCCCATCCCGATCACCTCGCCCTCGAAGGTCTCGCCCGGAAAGGCGTCAACGGAGATGCTTGCCCGCGACCCGACGCGAATCTTGCCGAAGTCGGTCTCCTTGACATTTGCGTCGATCCAGACGTCATCCGGCGCGTGATACATCGCTATGCGCGTCCCCGGCGTCACATATTCGCCGACATCGACAAAGGTCCCATCAACGATGCCGTCGAACTGGGCTGTGATCGTGCGATGGGCGAGGTCGATTTCCTTCAGACTGCGGTCGGCCTCGGTGCCCGCACGTCCGGCAATAACGGAGGCGATCTGCGACTCCAGCACATTCATCTGCTCTCCGTCGGCCTCGACGATGGCCAGACTGGCCCGTGCGTTCTCAATCGCTGCGAACGCAGCGCGCTCCTGCTGGGCGGCGGTGTCCAGCGCCGCCTGGGATTCGTCGAGTGTTTGCTGCGACGTGATATTCTGGTCTGCCAGCTTGATTGCCCTCTCATGTCGGGTCCGGGCGTTTGTCAGGACTGCGAGTGATGCTTCATGGTTTGCTTCTGCGGCAGCTATGCCGGCATACGCCGCGTCCCGCCGTGCAGAAAGCTGCTTTTCGAGCAGCACCTTGCGTGCCCGAAGCTCCGCCAGTTGCGCATCGGTCGCGGCAAGTCTTGACAGAACGGCTTCAAGCTGCGGCTGTGAATATTCGCGGTCGATTGCGGCAACAAGATCGTTTTCTTTGACGGCGTCCCCCACGAGCACCGGAATCGCCGTGACCCGTCCGGCGACCTCGCTTGATACGGTGACGACATTGGCCGCGATCCGAGCATCGTTGATGTGCACCTGCGTGAACCGCGCGGCCAGCCACGGACCGCCCAGCCAGACGGCAACGGCAACCACACCGCCGATCACGATCAGTCTGGTCCATCTTGTACGGCTGCGCCTGGGCGGGGGCACCAGTTTGCTCGCGGGAGCCTCGTCCGCAATAGCCGCACCCGCCTTTATATCATCCATTTTGACCATTGCTCAAATTCTCCAATCTGGCCGCGATGCGGCTCAAGACTTTTGTTGCAATACGAAGATCCTGCTTTGAAATGCCTTGAAGAATTTCTGCCCGGCTGGCTGCCGAGATCTCTTCCATCCTGACGATGAGAGGGCATGCGGCCTCTGTCAGATGCAGTGTCTTGGCGCGCCTGTCTTCAGCGGAGGGGCGGCGTTCGATCAGGCCCGCGCCTTCGAGCCCGTCCAGCAGGCGGACCAGCGTCGCTGCCTCGATCCCCAGGGTGCGCGCCAGTTCGATCTGCGTCACCTCTTCATTCCGAGAAAGTTCGAACAGCACGCTCCATCTTGCCTGGGACAGGTCGAGATCTCGAAACCGGAGGTCGAGATGCCGCCTCCACATGCGCGACGACGCCGCCAGGGAACGTGCGAAAGGCTCCAGGAGCTCGATCTTGTCGGGGTCAACCTGCATGGGTTTTGTCTTTCATCAGCTTGCCAATAGTTGCAGGACTAATTAATATGATGGCAATCATATTGCAAGTAGCATTCCTGCTCAGGAGACATCGCTGATGTATGCCAAGATTCTGCTGTGTTTTGACGGTTCGCGCGAGGGGTGGCTGGCGCTGCACGAAGGCGCGCGCCTTGCGCAGACCACAGGTGCGCGGGTGGTCCTGCTGGCGGTGGTCGAGACGGGCGCGGGCAACGCGCTGGCGCAGGGCGCGGATGCTGGCGCGCTTGCCCACCAGCAAGCCGATTTCAAGGAGATCCTCGACGAAGGCCATCAAAGGCTTTCCGCCATGGGGCTGGCCCCCGAGGTTCACATGGAGTTTGGCGACCCGGTTGCGAAAATCACAAGTGTCGCGACCGAAATCGGGGCCGATCTGGTGGTTGTCGGGCATCATCAGCAAGGCCTTTGGACGCGCTGGATGAGCCGGTCGGTTGCGGCCGGGTTGGGCGACGCGTTGAAATGCAGCCTTCTTCTGGCACAAAAGACCTTCGCGGACGAAGAGATTCTCCGCAACGGCTGAAGAGGTTTAGCCAAGAGGCGGATAGGCCGCGTTAACGCAGGAAGTCGCGGAACCGTCGTAAGGCGAAGGCGAACATTAGCGATCCGATCACCGCCAGCGCCAGCAGTTGCGGCCAGACCACCGCAAGCCCCGCGCCGCGAAACAACACCGCCTGTGCAAGCGCAATGAAATGGGTGTTGGGTGCCGACAGCATCACATATTGCACCACCTCGGGCATTGATTCCCGCGGGGTCATCCCACCCGACAGGATTTCCAGCGGCAGCAGCACCAGAAGCAGCAGCATGGCAAATTGCGGCATTGAGCCTGAGATCGTTGCCAAAAGGATGCCCAGCGACGTGGTGGCGAAGAGGTGCAGCGCCACGCCCACCAGGAACAGCGCCACAGAGCCCGCCACCGGCACCCCCAGAACCCCCTGTACCATGAAGGTCAGCGACAGCCCCGCAGCCACCAGCACCACGCCGCCCATGCTGAGCACCTTGCTGGTCATGATCTCGACCGCGCTGACCGGCATGACCAGCAGGTGCTCGACCGTGCCATGTTCACGCTCCCGCAGTAGCGCGGCTCCCGACAGGATGATCGACAGCATGGTCACAGCGCTGATCACCGCCGTCAGCGCGCCGAACCAGCCCGGGTCCAGTGCCGGGTTGAAGCGGGCGCGCAGCGCGAGACCGACCGGCACCACGGCCTCTTGCCCGGTCCAGCCGGTGACTTCCTGATCGACGATTGCCTGGATATAGCCCGCGCCGGTGAAGGCCTGGCTGACCCGTGTCGCATCGACGTTAAGCTGCACCTCGGGCCGTGCGCCCGCCACGAGGTCGCTCTGGAAATCCGGTGGGATTACCAGAGAGAATGTATCAATGCCAGCATCCATGCGGGCATCCATCTCGGCCATGTCGATCTGGTCGGGCGTCACGAAATAGGGCGGCAGGAACGCATCCGCAATGCGCCGGGACAGGGGCGAGGCATCCTCATCCACGATGCCGATCGTGGCGCGGTTCAGCGTCTCGGGCATGGCGGTGGCATGGGTGTAGATGTCCAGTTGTCGCGTAGCCCTTAATTGGGCTCTGCCTCAATCTGTGTGGCGGAACGGTAGCATTCTCGCCCGCAACAATTCTGGACCGGCTCGACCGTACATGGCGCGTTTGAGCGTCTTCAGGCGATTGATCTGACCTTCTGCTTGGCCGTTGCTCCATGGCATCTCGATGGCGTTTTTGACTGCATCGAAGTCCCGGTTCAATGTGCGGGCAAAGCGCACGATGGGCGCCAGATCGGTTTCGATCGCGTTGTCGATCCATGCTGGGAGCGGGTCTGCTTGGCGGCCGCGCAGGATACCGTTGAACCGCATGGCGAGACTTCGCATCGTTGCGAAGGCGGGAGAACCGGCCTTGAGCGCGTCGACTTTCCGCGCTTGATCCGGGGTGAGCTTTCCGCGGGGTTTGATGCACAGCGCGGCTGCGATGACCGGGGAAATCGCGTGCCCCGTTTCCGGGTCCCGGACTGGCTTAAGGATTTCGTGCTCTACCTTGGAGTCGCTCCCTTGCTGTTCTGCTTTTCGCCAGCCCGCCAACAGACGCTGCAAATGCGACTGACTCCCCTCGTAACCGCGCTCTCGGATCAGACGGAACAGGGCGCTGCCAGTTCGAATGCCCTCCTTCCAGCTTTGGCTCAGGAACTCTTCAAAGTACCACGGCGATGTCGGCTTCAAAGCGGCCCGCCTGCGGTCCGGTGGTGTCTCGAACTGCAGCCATTTTGCGATGCTGCGACGCGGGAACCCTGTTCGCCGCCCGATCTCGCTGCATGAAAGCCCCTGATTTCGGAGCGCATGAATGGTG
>MDTG01009116.1_pt1 | contig 43957 bp, 42 predicted proteins | sample 811421 | NCBI WGS metagenome assembly MDTG01 (sample SAMN05326645, study PRJNA326480) | marine metagenome | isolation source: seawater | place: Pacific Ocean: South East | collected 2011 | reverse complement strand
TTTTTATTGTAAGATTCATAAAAAAAACCTCTATCATCTTTAAATAATTGAGGCTCAATGATTAGCAAATCTTCTATAAAGGTTTTATTGATTTTCATTTACTAAGTGATTTTAAAGTTTTTATCTTAATTAAATTATTGAAATGTAATACTTATATTTGTAACGTGAAATTTTTAATAAATTATTTTGAAAAAAGTAAACAACTTGCTTTTTTCTCATCAATATATCTCCTAATTCTGATACTTTGGTATTATTTTTTTTTATTAAATAATAATTTTGATTTAATCTTAAGTCTTAGTGGAAATGAAAATTATTATTTTGAACCTTTTTTGAGTTTATATGTCTATAACTTTTTTCAAGAAAGTGAATTTTTTCATATAATTTCAATTCTAAATATTGTTATAATTCCATTTTTAACTTTAATGCTTTTATTTAAAGTCTATAATTATTTTATTGACTCTAAATATGCTTTTCTATTTTCGTTAGTATCTATTTCAATTTTTAATGAAAGTAATTTTAGAGATTTTTTATTTAAAGTGATTAGACTAGATTTTATGAATTTTCATTCTGTAAACGATTTCCCTTTAATATTCAAGTTACCATTCCCATCATTTTCTGTGCTTATTTTTTTAGTTATTTTTTTAATGATTTTGAGAATAGTACAGTTTAATAATTTAAAATTTATTTTAATAACAACTATTTCATCATTATACTTTTATGTTAACGCTTTAGATTCATTATTCATATTAATAGTGTGGTTTTTTTATTTGATTCTTAATTTAAGAAAATTAAATAAATTAAAATATTTTTTTATATATTCAACTTTATCATTAACTCTGTTAACACCTGGTTTATTTTTATCAACTATAATTCAAGATGAATTTTACACTCAAAGTAATTCTTATAATATAGTTTTATATAACTTATTTCCACTAATGTTATCTTTTGTTTTTTTTTATATTAAAAGAATAGATATTACTCAAGTTTGGTTTAAATTCAAATTCATCTACTTACTACTTATTACCGAAATACTAATCAATTTTATTGTTTATTTTAAAATTTTCAATATTGACCTATCTATATTAAATAAGCAAATTTTTCAGTTCATGATACATCTACTTTATTACACTCCTATAGTTTATTATGGTGCAATTAAGTCAAGAAATTATAAATTTGGGACCGAGTCTAATATTTTATCTAAAAGTCTTTCAAGTCTAATTTTTAATTTAATAGTAAAATATAAAAATATCGTTTTTAATCTCTTAATAGTATTTTTATTACTTTATAATCTTCCTTTAAATTATATTTATGGATAAGATCAAATGTTTAAAATGGATTTCAAATGACAATATAATTCTTGATGAAAGAATTATTCCCTCATTAAAAAAAAATGAAGCACTTTTGAGAGTCGAATCATGTGGAATTTGTGGATCAGATTTGAAAATTAAAAAATTTGGAAATAAAAGAGTAAAAAAGGGTCAAATAATAGGACATGAAATTTCAGGACAAATTGTAGAGGTCAAGGGCAATACATATGGTTTTAATTTAAACGATAAAATTTCTTTAGGTGCTGATATTCCATATGAAAGTAAAAAAGATTATGCTATTGGACATGAACTTGAGGGTGGATTTTCTCAATTTATGGTTATTAATGAGGATACATTAAAGTTTGGACCTATCAAAAAATTTAAAAATATTGATTACGATATTGCTTCTCTTGCCGAACCTCTGGCATGCTGTATTAATGGTTTTGAAAAGGTATCATTTAAAAGATATGAGTCCGTTTTAATAATGGGCTCAGGTCCTATTGGAGTTATGTTGTCATTTTTAGCATATGATTTAGGAATTAAAACTATCTTAATGACAGATATTTCCGACAAAAGATTGGAAAATTTGAATAACTTTTCGTTCATAACAAATTGTGTTAATACAAAAAAAGTTGATTTAAAAAATTGGATAGAAAAAAATACAGATAACAAAGGAGTTGATTTGATTTTTACTGCAAATAACAACATTAGTTCTCATATCGATGCTTTAGAATTAGTAAGAGCTAAAACTGTAATTAATTTTTTTGGGGGCCTTCCATCAAATTCTGATAATGTTGAAATCAATACAAATCAATTACATTATGAAGAAGCTGTTCTTACAGGCTCTCATGGCTCTACTCCCAAACAACACTCTCATGCATTGGATTTAATAAAAAATAATCAGAGTTTTTTTAAAAAAATTATATCCAAAACATTTTCAATTAATGACTTTGAAGAAGCTTATAGAACTGCAAATGATAGTAAAGTACTTAAAGTAATAATAAAACCGAACCAATAATATGTATAAAGGGATAAATCTTTCAGCTTCAATAATGTGTATGGATTGGCTTAATGTTGCCAAACAATTAAGGGAATTAGAAAATAATAAATTAGATTTTCTACATATTGATGTGATTGACGGATATTTTGCACCAGATTTTACCATGGGATCTTCAATAATTAATTTAATTAAGGAAAATTCAAATATTAAATCAGATTTTCATATAATGGCTGATGAGCCATCAAGGTTATTTAAATCTTTCAATGTTTCTAAAGAAGATTATTTTACTATTCATCAAGAGGCTTGTAGAAATTTGCACAGAGATCTTGTGCACATAAAAAAAAATATATCTAAAGTTGGAGTTGCCTTATCACCAGCAACATCAACTGAAAGTCTTGAATATATTTTAGAAGAAATAGATATGGTAATTTTAATGACTGTAAACCCTGGGTACATGGGACAACAATTAGTCCCTCAAGTTTTAAAGAAAGTGGAAAAAGTGAGGAATCTTCGTGAAAAATATAATTTAAAATTTAAAATTTCAGTTGATGGAAATGTGAATTTGATCAATATTCCTAGCATGATTAAGTCTGGTGCTGATACATTAGTTTTAGGATCTAGTGGTTTATTTAGAAAAGATCGAACTTTAAAACAATCTCTAGATCTTATATATGAAGAAATTGATAAAATAAAATAGTTATGTATAAATTAGGATTAAATACAGGTTTTGCGGTAAATAGATATTCAGATTCGGAATCTTGGACTAAATTAGTTAATAAATGTGGAATTAATAGCGTTCAATTTACTGCTGATCTTTTAAATCCAAGTTTACCACAAAAAATAATTCGTAATCAGTTAAATAAAATAAGAAAGAATTGCGAGAAATATAATATTGATATTACATCTACGTTTACTGGAGCATTTACTAGATTAAATCATTTGTCTCACCCGGAACATGAAATAAGAAAATATTGGGTAGATTGGTTTAAGAAATTTGCAGAGATTACTATAGACTTACAATCAACAACAATGGGTAGCCATTTTGGAATTCTTACATCCGGGGATTATTCTGATTCTAAACTTTTTGAAGAACGTAAAAATCAGAATATTGAACATTGGCACGAAATTGCTGATTATGCAAAGAAAATTGGCATCAAAACAATTCTGTGGGAACCAATGTCTGTTGGAAGAGAATATGGTGAAACCATTAAAAAATGTGAAATTCTTCAAAAACAACTTAATACAGATAGTCCTTTGCCATTTAAAATTTGTTTAGATGTAGACCATGGTGATTTGTCTTCTAAGAATGAAGATGATACAAATCCATATAAATGGCTTGAAAAGTTTGCATATGACAGTCCAGTAATTCATTTAAAACAAAGCTCAAATAACAAAAGTGGACATTGGCCATTTACAGAGGAATATAATAGAGATGGTAAAATTTTCCCTGAAAAAATTTTAGAAATTTTAAATTCCAAAAATATTCAAGATGTTGATCTTATTTTAGAACTAAGTTTTAAGGAAAGAGAACCTTGGGATAGCTCAATAGAAAAATCACTGATTGACTCTGTTAATTATTGGAATACGCATTTATAATTAATGGATATAGTTATTACATTAGCTGGTAAATCTAGAAGATTCAAATCTGCTGGGTATTCAAAACCAAAATTTTTACTTAAAATTGATGGAAAACCAATATTATTACATGTAATTGATATGTTTTCAAAAGAAGACACTTTTCATTTTATATTTAATAATGAACAAATCCCAAACAACCCTGAAATTTCTGATATAATTAAATCAAACATACTAAATTATACTATCAATGAAATTGATTCTCACGAAAATGGGCCTGTTTATTCATGTTTAAAATTAAATGCAATACCAAAAAATAAGCCAGTAATTATCACTTATTGTGATTTTTTTGTTAAATGGAATTATGTAGAATTTAAAAATTCTGTTAAGGATTATGATATGGTTATACCTTCTTTTAAAGGTTTCCATCCAGCGTCATTTGGTAAAACAACTTATGCTTACACTAAGCTAAATAGCAAAAATGAATTAATTGAATTAAAAGAAAAAGAATCTTTTACAAAAAATAGGTCTGAGGAATTTGCTAACTCTGGAATATATTTTTTTAAAAATTGGGAGACTTTTGAAATAAATTCAAAGCTATTGTTAAATGAAGGATTTGGAAATTTAAAAGAAGGGTATGTTAGTTTAGTTTCAAATATCATAAAAAAAAATGGAGGTAAAATTTTAATAACGGAAGTTGAAAAATTTATATGCTTAGGAACACCAGAGGATTATGAAATGTATAAATTTTGGTCAGACTTTTTTTTAGAAAAAGACTTTATGTCTGATTTTGAGTGTGTTTCAGATATTAATTTAATTCCTATGGCTGGCTTAGGTTCAAGATTTAAAAAAGACAGTTATGATGTTCTAAAACCATTAATTCAAATTGGTGATAAATCAATGTTTTTAAAAGCTTCAGATTCGTTTCCTAAATCAAAGAAATGGATTTTTATTTTTCAAAATTCATTAAAATTCAAAAACTCCAATTTAGTCAAGATTATAAACAAAAACTTTCCAATTAACAATATTAAAATTATTGATCATTTAACATCTGGTCAAGCTGCAACATGTCTAATGGTTAAAAAGCATTTAAAAAAGGACAAATCTCTTTTTATTGCTTCATGTGATTATATATCAATTTATAACACAAAAAAGTGGCAATTAGCATTTAATGATTCTGAAATAGACGTTTATATTTGGACTTTTAAAACTAAAAACATATTAGTAAGAAATGACAATGCATTTGCCTATTGTGTTACAGATAATAAAACCAACTTAGTTCAGGAAATTGTAGAAAAATCAACTATTTCAGAAAATCCAGGAAATGATCCAATGGTAGTTGGGAGTTTTTGGTTTAGAGATTCAAACGATTTTGTATTAGCAGCAGAAAATTCAATTAAAAACAATGTAAACGTTAATGGTGAACATTATATTGGAAATAGTCTAAATTACCTTATAAATATGGGTAAAAAAATTAAGATTTTTGAAATTGATAAATGGATATCATTTGGAGATCCATTTGAACTTAATGTATACTATTACTGGGAAGAGTTATTTTTTGAAAGTAATAAAAAAAATAGAAAATTTTGATTTTAAAAATTTTAAAAAAGAATAAGCAAATTTTTATTTATTTTATTGTTGGTCTAATAAATAACGTACTCAACTACTCAACTTACTTATTTGTTCTTTTAGTTTCTTCGTTTCCTCTATTTTCTAGTTTTTTTGGATTTTGTGTTGGTTTAGTTTCAAACTTTTTTTTAAACAGGAAGTTCACATTTAAAGTTCAGATATCATTTAAAAAAAAATTTTTTAAATATATTTTAGTTCAATTAATCGTTCTAGTTGTACAATTATTGGTGTTAAAACTATTTTTAATTTTTGAATCGAATCAGTGGTTTGCACAAATACCTGCAATTATTGCTAGTGGAATTTTGAATTATATATTATTAAAATTATATATCTTTAAATTATGAAATCAGCTTCTTTAAATTCAAATAAGTTAATTGAAATTATTGATAAGGAAATTCCTGAAATTTTTGACGATGAATGTCTTATAAAAGTACACTCATGTGGTGTTTGCTCCTCGGACATTTATAGGGGTTTTGATAAGGGAGCATATTTCTATCCTTTGGTTATGGGTCATGAGTTTTCTGGAAAAATAATAAAAAAAGGTTCAAGTGTAAATGACTTTAATATTTCTGATAATGTTTGTGTTTTTCCTCTTTTACCATGTTTTGAATGTGATTCATGCAAAATAAAAGATTATGTAACATGTACAAAATATAAATATTATGGATCAAGAAATGATGGAGCTTTCAGTGAGTATATTGCAGTAAAATCTTGGAATTTAATTAAAATAGATAAAAATATAGACTTATATGATGCTTCATTTTTAGAACCGCTTTCTGTTGTTGTTCATGCTTTAAAAAGATTAAATTTATTTAACAGAAATGATTTATCTAAAAAGAAAATCTGTATAATTGGATGTGGTTTTTTAGGTTTAATGTTGAATGAAATATTATCAAAACAAATCGGATTAAATCAAATCACCTTAATTGATAGAAATAACTTTAAACTTGATTTTGCAAGTAATCACAAGTTGATGTCTAAGGTAATTTTGGATTCTGATCAAGATTGGATTAAGTATTTAAATCTTAACCCGAATTCTTTTGATATTGTATTTGAAATGAGTGGTCATAATAAAAATTTTGAACGTTCAATAAATTTAAGCAAACCAAAAGGTGAAATTTTATGGTTAGGCAACATAAATAATGACTTACTTATTTCAAAAAAAACTGTAAGTTCAATATTAAGAAATGAATTAAAAATTATTGGAACTTGGAATTCAAATTTTAAAAATAAAGATGATGACTGGATTGATTCTTTAAATCTAATTAGAAACAAAATTGTTTCACCAAAAAAGTATGTTACAAATTTTATAAAACTTGATGAACTACCAGAATCTATAGAAAAAATGTTTTCTCATAAAACTGGAAACAAAAGACATAATTATATTAAATATTGTGTGAATTTTAATGAAAATTAATAATTATTATATACATCGAGTTAACGATATTGATTCTTTGGAAAACGTTAGTAATCAATTTGGTATAGAGATTGATTTAAGATATGAAAATGAAGAAATTATATTAAATCATGATCCATTCTTAAGCGGAACAGATTTTCGAATATTTTTAAAAAAATATAATCATAACGGAATTATTTTAAATTGTAAAAGTGAAGGAATAGAAAATAAAATTTTAAAGATTTTAAAAGATTTTAATATTACAAATTTTTTCTTTCTAGACTTATCAATTCCATTTTTAATAAAGACAAGTAATAGCGGGTGTAAACAAATTGCAGTTAGATTTTCTGAATATGAACCTATTGATTTTGTAAAAAAATATAAAGACGTTTGTAATTGGGTTTGGATTGATTCATTTTCTGGAAATTATTTTGATAAAAACATAATAAAAACATTGTCTAAAAACTTTAAAATATGTTTAATGTCACCTGAATTGAGAGGTTTTGACAAAAAAATAATTGATGATTTGAAAATCAGATATAAAAACATTGAATTCAACGGAATATGTACTAAAAATCCTGATTTATGGATGTAATTAAAGAAATATCGATAATTATACCTTGTTATAACGAGTGTGATAACTTAAATGTTTTAATCCAAAATTGTGAAAAAATTTTAAGTACAAAAAATATCGAAATTGAATTTATTATCGTTAATAATGGATCTAATGATGACACTAAAAAGGTTTTAAATAGTTTTTATTTAAATAAAAACTTTAAAATTCTCCATTTAGAAGAAAATTTTGGTTATGGAAATGGAATAATTGAGGGTCTAAAGTACTCTTCATATAAATATTTAGCATGGACACATGCTGATTTACAAACAGATGTTTTTGATATAATTAAAGGAATCCAATATTATACTAAAGATTCTATTCTTGTTAAAGGAAATAGAATTAAAAGAAATTTTATCCCAAAATTGTTATCGTTAGGTATGTCTTTGTATTGTTATGATGTTTTAGGATTATGGGTAAATGAAATTAATGCACAACCTAAAATTTTTTCAAGAGAATTTTTTCAACAAATAGTAACAAAAGCTCCAAAAGATTTTTCGTTAGATCTTTATTTTTGCATAAATGCTTTAAAGCAAAATAAATTAGAAGAATTTCCTGTTGTTTTCAATAAAAGAAAATATGGAATATCCAAAGGAGGTGAAGGTAATTTTTTTCAAAAAATCAAAATCATTCTTAGAACAATTAATTTTATAAATAAATACAAGTTTAATTAAAAGTAACAAACCCTAATCAATAATAAATTTAAAATATGATAGTTAACGCAATAATTACATTTTTTTTTATAAATGTTATTGGGCTTTGTTTTGTGTTATCTGGTCAATATATTATTCAAAAAACCATTAGAGAAACAAATAAACTTTCAAATCAATTATTTGTATCATTATCATATTTTACAGGAGCTATATTATTTTTATTTGTATTTAGACTAAGTAGCTTTATTATCTCAAATGCATATATTTCGATAGCGTTTGCATTTTTTACTATTCTAATGCTTTCTCTAATCATTTTAACTTCAAAAAATATAAATTTTTTAAAAATATTTTTTTTTCAAAGCTTATCAAACCAATTTTTTTATTTTGCTCTTTTAATTTCTGTATCAATATGTTTGTTATTTTACTGGACAGATCCAAGTTTATTAACTGATAATGTCTTAGCCCTTTTAGGTTCTCTTCACAGTCCCCGATATGTAAACATTGCAAATTATATTGTAGACGCAAATATCATTCCTGTAATTAATCAAAACTATGGACAGTCATTACTTACAGCATCAACTCTTTTTCTAGGATTAAATGCACCATATTTTACATTATTTTTATGGCTTGCTCAATCAATATTTTTTTTAATTTTTATAACTTTTGGTTTGTTTAAATGGCTAGGACTTGATTTTAAAAGTTCTAGTTTAGGAACAATAATAGTATTACTAGGTAATACCACTTTTTCTTTATCGCGTATTCTTGTTATTGATTCAGGTAGCCCATTTTTTTTGAATGGTTATACTGATTCCGTTCTTTCTATAGGAACCTTCATCGCATTTTTCTTATGGTTTTATAATGCATATATAGAAAAATATAACATAAACCGAATTCCTTCATTATTCTTATTAATCATTTTTGGAATAACCTGGAATATTTTTGCTCCACAAAATATTATTTTTAGCATTGGAATTCTTGCCTTCTTTACATTGAAAATTTTAATTTTTGATTCTAGAAGAAAATCATTTATAATGTCGTCGACAATAGTTTTTTTATTAGCATCTCTTTTTGGAACATTTATGGGAGGTATGTTGACACCAACAAAATTAACTGAAAGTGTAGAAATTGAAGGTTTAATGCAAGTAAAAAAAAATGAAAAACTTGAAATAGGAATTGTACCACAGTTGCCCTATTTTTTTTCTAACGGTACAGGTTGGTCAAGAGCAGAGCCATATTTATATGAAAGAGATAAAAAATATAGAGATCAATATAATAGCAATTCTCAAAGCACTTTAGATAAAACAATTTTATTTTTTAAAATGTGGATAATATTTGAAACAAATATTTGGATTGCTTTTCGTATAATGATAATCCCTTTTATAGGAGTTCTAGGGCTTTGGATGCTGATATTTTATAAATCAAAATGGGATCCCCCTAAATTCAAAAAATATAAAATGTTTGTTTTAGTAAATACACTAATAATTATCCCTGGATTTATTATACCATTTTTGTTTACTTTATCAGGATATAAGTGGGAACTAACACGATTCTTGATTCCAGGGATATATATGGCAATGATGTCTTTTGTTATCTTTTTAAAATATTTTCATTTTACTAAAAATATTTTCATAAAAAAATATTTTTCTTACGTAGTTGCTTTTCTTTTAATTTCTCCTATCATTATTGATACTATAATCAGAATTGGAATGAATGTTAAAGATTTTAATAAATTCCTTAATTTTTGTGAATTTATTTTAGGTAAAGTCTACTAATCTTTTTTTAACATTTTGCTGAAAATATAACAAAAAAAATCTTAAAGATTCATAATTTCATTATTTACTAAAACCATAATCATTTTTAAATTCCGTAACTGTAGGCATTTATCCATCTTAATTCATTATCTAACAAACTAAACCGGCTGGTTTAAATTATAGTTTCATTAAATTTCATTTATCCTTGACTAGATTTAAAAGATATTGACCATATCTATTTTTACTTAACGGCTTAGCTAATTTTTTAACTTGCTCTGCATCAATATATTTCATTCTGTAAGCAATTTCTTCAATACAAGCTACTTTAAATCCTTTTCTAGATTCTATTGCTTCAATAAAATTACCTGCTTCCAGTAGTGAGTCAATAGTTCCAGTATCTAACCAAGTAAAGCCTCTACCAAGTAATTCAACTTTTAATTTATTTTCTTTAAGATAAACTTGGTTAACAGACGTTATTTCTAACTCACCTCTATTTGAGGGTTTAATATTTTTTGCAATTTGAATCACTTTATTTGTGTAAAAATATAATCCCACAACTGCAAAATTAGATTTTGGATTTTCAGGTTTTTCTTCAATAGAAATAACATTTCCTTTATTATCAAATTCGGCAACACCAAATTGATCAGGGTTTTTAACATAATATCCAAAAACAGTAGATTTGCCTTTTGAAATATTTTTATTAGCATTTTTTAACATTCCTGAAAAACCAGAACCATAGAAAATATTATCTCCAAGTACTAAACACACATGGTCATTTCCTATAAATTCCTCTCCAATAATAAAAGCTTGTGCCAAACCATCTGGAGATGGTTGTTCTTTATAAAATAATTTTAATCCTATTTTGGAACCGTCGCCTAATAATTTTTCATAATTAGGCAAATCTTCTGGTGTTGAAATAATTAAAATCTCTTGAATTTCTGCCAACATTAATATCGACAATGGGTAGTAAATCATTGGCTTGTCATAAACCGGTAACAACTGTTTAGAAATTCCTTTTGTAATTGGGTATAAACGGCTACCACTTCCTCCTGCTAAAATAATTCCTTTCATAATTTCAAATCAATTCATTAATTAGATTTTTATAATCTTTTTGCATATTCAAATTCTCTATCTCAGATTTTGAAAAAAAATTGTATTCAGAATGTTCGTGTGAAATAATTATTGGTGAGTCGCAAGAAATTTTTGCTAAATAAATTAAAATAAAAACAGGAACATCATTAAATTTTAAGTTAAAGGGTTTTAAGATTTTTAAATCATTAATTTCTAAATTTGTTTCTTCTTTAACCTCTCTTTTCAAACATTTTTCAACATTCTCATTGAAATTAATTTTTCCACCTGGAAGATCCCATTCATTTCTTTCATTTTTCAAACAAAGAATTCTTTTGTTATCTATAATAATAGCCTTAACAGAAATGGGAAATTTATCAGAAAAATTATCTGTTTTTAAAAAATATTTAAAAAAATAAATTACTAATCTGTAAAATGTTTTAAGCATTTTTATCTAAAATTTGAAATTCTGAATGATTAGATAAGTATTCTGGTACAATTTTTTTCATAATTCCAACAATTTTGAACTTATCAGAGGAATTAAATGCTAACTTAATTAAATCACTAATTAAATTTGAAGATTCTTTGCTAACAGATTCATTTTTTGCAATATATATAAAATCATTATAAGTTTTCAAAAGATTCTCTGTATCAAGCAATAATTCTTCAAATAATTTTTCGCCAGGTCTTAATCCAGTAAATTCTATATTAATATCCTCTCCATATTTAAGACCTTTTTGAATAACCATATTTTTGGCTAAATCAACTATTTTGACAGGATCTCCCATATCAAAAATAAAAATCTCTCCACCTTTACCCATAGTACCAGCTTCAAGAACAAGTAAACTAGCTTCTGGAATTGTCATAAAATACCTAACTATATTAGGATGAGTAATAGTTATCGGACCACCTTTAAAAATTTGCTTTTCAAATATCGGAACAACTGAACCGTTAGAACCTAAAACATTTCCAAACCTTGTTGACATGAACTTTGTATCATGTTTATTGATTTTTGAAGCCATATATAGCTCACAAATTCTTTTTGAAGCCCCCATAACATTAGTTGGGTTAACTGCCTTGTCAGATGATATTAAAACAAATTTATTTATATTATATTTTATTGAAAAGTCAATCATTAGTTTAGTTCCATACACATTATTAATTATAGCCGATCTAGGATTCGATTCCATCATATTAACATGTTTATAGGCTGCTGCATGAAATACAATATCAATTTTATGATATTTAAATATTTTATCTAATGCTTTTTCATCACAAATAGAATCAATATTATATTGAATATTTATTTTATTAGAAATAAGATCTAATTCTTCTTTGATATTAAACATTGGTGTTTCAGCATTATCTAATAATATAATTTTTGCGGGCTTAAATTTTATTAATTGTCTTATAATTTCAGACCCTATTGACCCAGCTGCTCCAGAAACTAATATTGATTTACCATTGTATGCAAGCTTATTTTTTTTATTATCAATATTTATTGTCCCTCTAGATAATAATTCTTCGATTTTAATTTCTTTTAGTTTTGAAATATTTGGAATTCCATTAATCCAAAATTTAACTGACGGAAGTTTTAAAAGTTGAATATTTAAATTCTGAAAATAATTATAAATAGAGTTTAGTCTATTTATTGATAATTTTTCAGTAGAAATAATAACTTTAGCAATATTATTTGCTTTAATAAAGGAATTTAATTTAGCTCCTAATTTGAAAACAGATACTCCGTCAATAGTCTTTCCTGTTAATTTATTATTATCATCAATAAAACCCTTAACACTAAATTCTGAGCTATTGTACATTGCTCTTTTGGTAATTATTCCGCTAGTCCCAGCACCGAAGACAATTATATTCTGAATTGAATCAGATGATTTATTATTAGTTATTGAAAATAAAATTTTAATTAATACGCGATAACTAACTAAGACAGAAAATGAGATGAAAAAACACAACAATTGATTAACAAACAATGTTTTATCATAAAAAACAGAATATAGAAATACAATTGAAGAACTTAGAAAAATGGCTAAAAATAATCTTAAAATATCTTGAATATTCAAATATCTAAACATTGAACTATACGCACTAAGGGCATATAATAAAAAAACTGAAATAATAGAATAAACTAAACTTGATAATAAGGAAGACGAAGAGCTTGGCAGTCCAATAGTGAAATTAATTACATAAAAAACAACGCTTAAAATAATAAAATCAGTGAGGACTTTTGTCCAAGCTGGATAGTTATTTTTAAATACAATACTTAACAATTTTTTGGTTTTAAATATTTAATTAAAGAGGTGTTTACTTTCATTTAAAACTATTTTAAATCAAAGGTAAATTAAAATTAAATTATGATCAAAGTTTGATCTAAATAATTTTTTTTACTTTTTTTGAAATAACTGACTTTGTTGCATAATTAATATTTTTAAAGTATATAATTGAAAGTGAATTTTATTAAAAATATTTAAACTAACACGTAATTTTAAAAATAGATTCTGTGGGGCATGAACCTAATTTAGGTAATTAAACAAGTATTTTTTTTATTATTGAAACTACATATTCTAAATCGTCTAAACTCATGGACGGATATAGGGGTAAAGATACGTTACCTTCCCATGTTTTTTGAGTATTTGGATAATCTTTCGCAACTAATTTATACCTTTCTTTGTAATATGTCAATTGATGTATTGGCTTATAATGAACAGAACAACCAATTCTATTTTCAAACATTTTCTCAATAAACTGATTTCTTGAAATCTTTGACGTCTTATTAATTACAATTGAAAACAAATGCCATGCATGGTTTTCAAATTCGGTATGACAAATAGGTAAGTCAATCATTGAAAGACCTGATAAATGCTTGTAGTAAAATTCCACTGCTTTTTGCCGTTTATTTCTTAAAACATGAGCATTTTCTAACTGACCTAGTCCAATTGCTGAAGCTAAATCAGGCATATTGTATTTATAACCTGCATCAATGACATCATATTCCCATGAGGGGACTTTAGAATTAAAACGATCCCAGACATCTCTATTAATACCATGCAAGCGCATAGTTTTCACACGTTTGTATAAATCCTTATTGTTAGTTACAAGCATTCCTCCCTCACCTGTAGTTATAGTTTTATTCGCATAAAAGCTAAAGCATGTAATATCACTGAAATTTCCAATATATTTATTTTCATATTTCGAAGGAAAAGCATGGGCAGCATCTTCAATAACCTTAATTCCATTATGATTACAAATATTAATTATTTCATTCATTTGAGCAGCCTGTCCTGCGAAATGCACAACTATCAACAACTTGATGTTATTATGTTTTTTTAATACTTCCTTTAATATCGATGGGGTTATAAGATTGGTTCCATATTCAACATCAACAGGAATAATATCTGCTTGAACATATCTTACTATTTCTGCAGTTGAGGCAAAAGTCATACTTGGAATTAAAACTTTATCGTATTCTTTAACTCCAAGAGCTTCAACTGCTAAATGTAATGCCGCTGTACAAGAACTTACAGCACAAGCGTATTTAACTCCAACAAACTTGGCAAATTTTTTTTCAAACTCTAAAGTTTTATTTCCAGTTGTCAGCCAGCCACTATCCAAAACATCTTTCAAATATTTTCTTTCATTTTCTCCAATAAAAACTTTAGAAAAAGGAATATTAGGTTGATTGCGCATAGTAAAATTTTAATTAATTCGAATATTAAATATAAAAATTTATTGATCTAATTTTTACTTTAAACGCTTATTATTATTATAAATTTTTTCTTGAAATCCTCTAACACCAAAATAATTAAACTTAATATTATTTTTATTAAAAACATTTATGTTTTCATAAGTTTTTTTTAAAAGAACATCGAGTTCATTAAATCCAAGCTGTGTCCTAAAAGGAGTGGTTCCTGAGAATCTTGGATTTATTTCAAAAACATACAATTCATCATTCTTTAATCTACACTGAATATTCAAGGGTCCTTTTGAATTAATACCGTTAGAAATTTTAATAGCTATTTCGTTAAATTTTTCATATTCAAAACACTCAATAAATTGTGAGAAGCCAGCTGAGAGTTTTCTTTTTAAAATAATTGATCCAAGAAATTGCCCTTCAAAATCAGAAAGAACTGAAATAGTAAACTCTTCATTAGCAGAACCAATATATTCTTGAACAATAAAGTCTATATTTTTTAAACTCATATATTTAGAAACACAATCAAATTCTTCCTTGGTTTGAATGATAAAAACATTTTTTGAAGCATTACCATAAATAGGTTTAATTACTAAAGGAAAAGAATTTCTTAAAAAAAAAGCTTCATCTTTTAAATCAATAGTAGAATCAGGTGTATTAAACCCCAATGAATTAAGTTTAATAAATGTATTCCATTTATTATCAAAAGTAGAAATAACCTCATTTGTATTCGCGAAAATGAGAATGTTATTTTTATTAAATAATTTCCTGTTTTTTGTTAAAGTAATAAGCTCTTGTTCTGACCCAGGTATTACAGTTGAAATATTATTATCAATACATATTTTTAAAATAGTTTTACAATATTCAGGACTAAATGCATCAGGAACAATAAAACTTTTCTGAGGATTATCAAAAATAAAAAGTGAGTTATCACTATTATTACAGGTATAAATGTCGTAGCAACTTAAATTAAACACAGATTTATATAACCCTTCGCCGACTCCACAGCCTCCAGTTCCAGTAATTAATATTTTATATTTTAACATTTGTAATTTATATTTAGTTTAAAAAAAGCATAAGTCTATCTAAAAGTTTTTCCTCAAGTGAGATATGATCGTTGAATTCTGAAAAGTAATAAACTCCAGAATTGTCCCTTTTCATATATTGGTCAGGGATTAACAATTCGGAAGTTAATATTTTATTTTTTTCCCAATTGAAATGTATATTGTTTGTAGACATTTCGATTGAACCATCTTCATAAAAAGCCAAATACACAATTTTGTTTTGAAAATTCGTATTAAATTTTGAAAAAACACAACCAAACCTATTAGTTAAAAAATCTATTTTGAGAGATTTAAATTTAAGTTTAAACTCTTTACTAAAATAATTTACTCCAATTTCTAATAAATTCTTTTTTGATGAACGACCAAAGGTTATATTATGAAGATATTTTTTACAAATTGAATTATCATGTATATATTTATTTATAAAACCTTCAATATCATAAATTGTTTTTATTTGATTGAATTCCCATGTATCTGTATCTAATATTAATCCATGGGCACGAAAATCTCCATTTCTAGGTAATCCTACTGCACCAGGGTTTGCAAGAATAGTGTCTTCAATTGAACTAACAAATTGTAAATGTGTATGTCCAAATAAATTAATTTCGCCTGGAATCATTATTTCTTTTAAATTACTAATATCGTTAGGAAAAACATATTCATGCATCAAATCATTAGGACCACCATGATACAAGTTTAAAATCTTTCCATCTAATTTAATAGATAAATTTTCTGGCAATGAAGCTAGCCATTCATAATCTGTTATATTAATTAATTTCTGTGATTCCTTTATTGCTGGGTAGTATGATTTTTCAGAATTAATAAAAGAAGAATCTAGAATTGTTTTGTCATGATTACCAATTAATGAAACCACATTATTAGAACGTAGAATTTTTATTACATCTTTTATTCCTGTAAAATATCCACCAATATCTCCTAAACAAAATACTTTATCAATATCATAATTAAGTACTTTTGAAAAAATAGCACTTAAAGCAAACTCATTACCATGAATATCGCTAATAAATAATATTTTCATTTTACTGTGCTTGATTAATTAATTCAAGTCCTTGTTTTAAACTTTTAGGTTGATAGTTTAGTAATGTTTTCGCTGCACTTATATCATAATTCAAAAAAGTTTCAGAATAAGAATACTTATTAAGAATTTTTATTTCTGATTCACTCTTCCAAACTGTCTTAATTTGTAAGGCAAGATCATAATCAGTTATATTTTGGCTTGAACCAATATTAAAAACAGATGATTTTGGTAATATTTTATCAATACATAGCATATTAGCAACAACAACATCATCTGACCAAACATAATTCTGAACTCGATTTCCAGATCCAAAAATTATTAAATCATTTCCTTTAATCGCATTATTTATAAAAATTGGTAATATTGAATTATTTTTCTGACCGATTCCAAATATTGAAGAATATCTCAAAATAATAATTTGAACATTCTCCTTTTGAGCATAATTTTCAACAATTAATTCAGATGCTAATTTAGTTAATCCATACATGTTATAGGGACAAAGACTAAAAGATTCTGAAATCATATTATTAATATTATAATTGCGATCATAGACAGAACATGAAGAAGAAAATATAATTTTTTTTATTTGATTTTTATCTGCAAATTGAATTATACTAATAGTTGCTAAAATATTATCATTTGTAAGTTGAGATTTACATACATCTGTTTCTTCATAGCAAATTGCTGCTGAAGTATGAAATATAACATCAATTTTAGGTTTATCAATTAGAGTATTTATATTTAACAAATCTCCCTTAATAATTATTAGATTATCATGTTTTAAATCTAGACTTGTTCTTGTCAAGGCATATACTAAGTTACCTTCCTCCAGAAGACGATTAACAAGCTTATAACCGATAAAACCACTAGCCCCTGTTACGAGAGTTCTCATTTTCTATTACTTTATAAGTTCCTTTTTTCAAAAACAAAATTTTAATTGTTTGAAATAATATTTTTAAGTCTAGTAAAAAAGAAAAATGATTAATGTAAAATAAATCATTATTTAACTTTTCTAATCTTGAAGACTCGTTCCTAAAGAAAGCCTGATTGTAACCTGTAATCCCTGGTTTTACTAAAAAAACATGTTTATATTCCTTAGGAAATACGGTAGAGCTTTGGACATCCGGTCTAGGGCCTACAAAACTCATATCACCAAGTATCACATTAAATAATTGAGGTAATTCATCGATACTTGTTTCTCTAAGAAACTTGCCGATTTTTGTGACTCTTGGATCGTTGTTACTATTAAATGTTGATCCGTCTTCTAGTCTAATATCCGGAGCATTTACTTTCATTGTTCTAAACTTAAACATTTGAAAAGGGATTCTTCTTTTCCCTAAACGAGAACTTGAGTAAAATATAGTACCAGAATCTTCTATTTTTATTAGAACAGAAATTGGCAAAAGAAAAAGAAAAAAAAGAGGTAACAAAAAAATAGACAAAAGAATATCCATAATTCTTTTGAAAAATAAATATGTCAAACTTATACTCAAATTTTCTTTTTTCAAGGTTTATTGAATTTAGCTGGTATTCCTAAATACAACCCTTTATCGAAAAGGTTATTTACAACCACTGAGCCTGCTCCAGTCCTAATATTATCACTAATTGTAATATTGTCAATCAGTACTGTTCCTATTCCTAAGTTTACTTTCTCTTGAACTTTAACAAACCCTGCTATTTTTACACATGGGGAAAGAAAAGTATGTTTTCCAATGAAAGAATCGTGAGCAACTACACATCCAATATTTAATAATACATTTTCATTTATTATAACATTCGCATCAACAATACATCCTGGATAAATAATTACACCAGATGCAATTTTACTACTTGGATCAATAATAGCATTTTTACTGATAATTTTTGCGAAAGGAATTTTTCCGAAAAATTTTTCAAAAATTGCAGCCCTTAAATCAAAATGATTATAACCAATTCCAATCATGAGGCAATCAAATTCTCCATTTTCATAACAACTAAAAATATCATTAAAACCTCCTATAATCGGCTTTCCGTGACGAATTTCTCCAACAATAAAATTATCATCAAAGAATCCGACAGAAACATATTTATCAATGTTTTGAGCATGATGTAAAATTTGAAAACCCAAATCTCCTGAACCAACAATTGCTAGACGTTCTGTCATAATATTATTAACTAATTATTTTAACAAGTTTAGGTAAATTTATTTTTTTAGAAAAATTTTGCATTGCAAATTTAAATCCATTAGCTCCTTTGATATTTAATTTTTTTTTCTCTAATAAAAAAACTTTTTTCATTAATAAGGCTAATGATTCAATGTCTTCCGGTTTAGAAACCCATCCACAATTGGAGTTTTTTATAGCATTTGAAATATCAGAATTTTCATCTACAGAGGCTATAATTGGCTTCTTTGAAAACATATAAGCAGGTAATTTTGATGGAATTGAGCTAAATGCTCCTCCTTTAATTACAGGAAGGAGCATTACATCTGCTTTATTTTGTATTTGTGGAACCATTCCGTCTGGGACTTCACAAAATTTAATATTACTGTTAGGATAGCCAGTCGCCATTTTCATTAAATCGTCTTTTTTAGAACCAGAACCCGCTATAACTAATTTACTATGTTTCAAGTCTGCAAGCACAAATGCCTTTATCAATAAATCAATTCCTGCAACTGGTCCAACATTTCCCAAATACATATATGTAAAAGAATTATTTGTTAATTCTTTTGAATTGTTTGAAGGTAATAAGTTCAAAAATTCCTGTTCATCTTGCCAATTAAAAACAACAGAAAACTTTGAATGATCTAATTTTCGAGTTTCAATTAAATATGATTTCATTATTTCAGAAATTACTACAATATTTTTAGAGTTTTTCAAATTAAATCGATCAATAGGTGACAAAAATCTATTAATGGGCTTTCTAAGTAGCATTATTTTGTTTGAAAGTGATTCAGGATAAATATCTTGAACATGAAAAGTAAATGGAATGCCAAATTTTTTTGATGCTTTGATAGCAAAAAACTGAGCAAATAATGGCCATGAATTAGAATAAATTTTATCTATTTCTTTATTATGAATTCTAATATATTCAGCACATTTTAAACCAAAACTAACAGATTCTTTAAATCTACCAAACATATTTGATTGAGGACATCTAAATGAATCCATATAAACATGTTTAAAATTATAATTTTTTGACTTTTTCTCAAATTGAAAACCTAATGGTCGTGATGGGTATGGGCTAATTACAACTACATTAAATGACTTTGAAAGTTCAATTGCTAAATCAAAAGAAAGTTTGGAAGAAACTACAGGTTCAGGTGGAAAAACGGCACTTATTATTAGGATTGAATTTTTCATTAAAAAAAACAAAAAATATTTTTCATTTATGGTGAAAATTTTAATGTGTAAAGATAATTTATTTTTAAGCTAAAAAATCAGAATCAAGAGTAAACATTTCTAGCTTAAGTCTTTGTTTTTATAAAACTTAAATTAAGTTTTATAAAATCATTAAAAATGAATCGTCTTAATGTGTAGCTTAATTCTTTTATTTTTTTAATAAGCCCACTATGCCTTTTATCAGTTCTGTTCTTAATATTAAATTCTAATCCCAATTCTTTATTATGCATTCTAATATTTTCTATATAAGGTAAATAAATGATTTTCTTTAATTTCTTTGACAAATATGTAAAATATAGACTAATACTCGTTTTATATTCATAAAGATCTAGCTGCTTTAAACTTGCAAAATGATAAAATATTAGATTTTTATTGTTTACATTAACTTTTTTGGTTTTAAAATTAATATCAATATTGTAATTTCCTATGTTCCACGGTGCAAGATTAGCACCTAAGTGTTTTATTACATGAACACCTGAATACTTTTCTGTCCAATAATCTAAGTATTTTTGATCAGCAAATTTTCCATTTTCCAAACGATCGTAACACCATTTTATACAATCAATTCTCCAATCTTCAAGACATTTGCGGCCAGATTTATCATTCTTAAATGATATCCATCCTACATTATATTTCCCATGTTTTTCATATAAAAACTTATTTAAACAGCTGAATTTATGTCCAATTATTCCAATAGAAGCTCCCTTTAGTTCTTGGTAAATTGGCTCGGGGGAAGAAAAAAAATATAAATCTGCATCTAAGTATGTAAGAAGATCAATATCATAATAATTATCAAAAACAAAGCTGCAAATTGCTGATGAACAAGTAAAATAATACTCCACAATTGATCTATTCAATTTTGCTACTTTTAGTTCAGGCGAATAAGCCTCTAACTGATTAAATGAAATAGGAATTATTTTTTCTTTTTTTATTTCTTGTATATATTTGAAACTTTCATCATCCATGCAGAAACAATAGATTGCAAAGGAAGGAACATTTCTCTCAAGAGAATCGTACATAGATAACACATGAGGTAAGTAATTTTTATCAAATAAAGTACAGTACTTATATTTCAATTCTTAATAGGAATTAAGTGTTTCAATAACTTTAAAAATATTTTCTTCTGTGTGAAAATATGAAATTGGCAAACTAAGAGTTGTTTCATGTATTTTTTCCGAAATAGGATATTCTCCATTAATCAATCCACTCATTGCTTTTTGTTTATTAGGTGGAATTGGATAATGGATTTCGGTTTTTATTTCATTTTTTAATAAAAATTCTCGTAATTTATCACGTTGTGAATGTCTAATGTTAAAAATGTGATAAACGTCATAATAATCATCATCTTCAACTGGTTTAACAAAATCAGTTTTAAGATTTTCTAAGTATAGTTTAGCTAATTTTCGTTTATGGTTAGTTATTTCAGTTAATGCCTTTAATTTTATTGACAAGAAACCTGCCTGAATTTCATCAAGCCTAGAGTTGATACCAATATATTCATTAAAATATTTTACTTTAGAACCATAATTTCGTAAAGCTTTAAGTTTTTCTGCAATTATATCATCATTTGTGGTGGCCGCACCAGCGTCACCTATGGCCCCTAAATTTTTTGTTGGATAAAAACTATGTGCCCCAATATCTCCGAAAGATCCAGCAATTTGCCCTTTATAGCTAGCCCCATGTGCTTGTGCACAATCTTCTATCACTTTTAAATTATATTTTTTTGCAATTTCCAAAATGGTGTCCATTTTACAACATTTACCATACAAATGAACCACCATAATTGCTCGTGTTTTTGATGTTATTTTTTCTTCTAATCTTGAGGGGTCAATATTATAGGTGTTAATGTCTGGCTCAACCAAAATAGGTTTTAACCCATTTTGGATAATAGAAAGTATAGTTGCAATGTAAGTGTTTGAAGGAACGATAACTTCCGAATTAACAGGAAACTCATAAGAACGCAAAGCTAAACTTAAAGCATCAAGACCCGAGGCTAATCCTATACAATTTTTAGAACCAACATAATCTGCATATTGATTTTCAAAATTTGTAACATTATTCCCTAATATATACCAGCCTGATTCTAGAGTTTTTTCAAATATCTTTTTATAAGATTCTAAGAAAGGATGGTTCAATTTTTTTAAATTTTCATACTCAATCATATTTTAATTATTTTTTTTCTAAAAAATATATTTTATTGTCTGTTTTATAAACTTTGTAATAAGGACTCCAAATCTTAATAAAATGGCTCATAGAGCGGGCATACCCACAAAAAACCCTAGGCTTTCTAAGTATTAAACTCATTATTAATGCTTTTAATTCGGCCAACAAGACTCTTACAGTTAATAGTTCTCCTGGGATAAAACAAATATGCTTAACCCCAGAATCATGACACTTCTCAAATATCTTCTGAAACTGATTGTCATCAAATTCAGTATCAATTCTTGGAAATAAAACAGAAAAACTATTATCCACAGGCAAAGGGTCCTTGAGTGCATTCAAAATTAATGCATCATCAAAGACTTCGAATTTTTTTAAACGAAGAACTGACGAATTGAAATCACTTACTACAACACTTGAGTTCGAAAATTTCTTTAATTGATATTCAATAAAAGCAATACCCGAACCTATTGAAAATATTTTTTTTAATTTTTTATTTTCTAGTTCCTTTAAAATAAGCTCAGTTAATTTTGAGGGCTCCTTTACATTAACTTTAAGTAAATAATCTTCTTTAACCTGAGGAATGTAATACGCTGGATCTGCTTCACTATCTCTTAAACCTTTCCAGTCAAGAGTTTTCATTTTATTATTAAAATAAGCATAATGTTTGATTTTCATAAAAATTTATTTATAAGGTTTATATATATAATCATCAGGATCATAATATTCAGATGCGAAAACCATTAATATACAATCTTTTGAAAAGTTGTCCATCCAGTGATAATCTTTTGGGTCAATTATCAAACATTTTGAAGGTGAATTTAATTCTACGCTAATTGGCGCAATTCCATCCCCTGATTTATTAATTATTGAACACTTTCCCTGTATAGCTATGGCAGCTTGAATTGATTTTTTATGTCTATGATTCCCTCTTACTGAGTTATCAACACCATAAATATAAAAAACTCTTTTAATGTCAAATGGAATTACTTTTTCAATTACAGTAAGATTTCCTCTTGAATCAGTAAATGTTTTTAAATCGATTAATTTTGGCATGTAATTTAATTTAAGTTTATCGTGAAAACACTTTATTATTCAATAATAGCCTAGTTTAATGTGTATTGAATTGCATCAATAAATCCTCGGGCCATGTGTTTAATTGTCGCATTAGAACGGTAATATTCTTGTGCTTTTTTACCCATTTCAATATATTTCCCTGGATTAATACAAGTTTCTTCAATAATTGAAGTCAATTCCTTTTGATTATTATAAAATTGCCCATTTTTCTTATCAATAATATTCATTCGTTCTCCACCCGTAATTGCGTCTGCTCGTGTTACAAAAGGAACTCCATGACCCATGCTAACTAGAACAGAAAGTCCTGCTTGATCTGGGGATATACACAAAAGTGCCTTTGAAAAATATTTTGCTAACTCCTTTTTATCAAATATTGCCCCGCACAAATTAATTGAATCTGTCAATTTGTGTTTTTCAATCAGCTTTTTTAAATTTTCGTATTCATAACCATCACCAATAATATCGAGACATGGAAAGTCATTTAATTTACATTTATTTTTTGCTTCAATAAATGCATTGATTAATTCATAAATCTTTTTCTCTTTATAAAGAGTTCCGATGAAAATAATTCTATTTTTTTGTTTGCTTTCATAATTTAAATTCGTCAAGACATCTACAGTATTATGAGCAATAAAGACTTTTTCTTTATTAATAATTTCTCCCCAAAACTTTAAAGGCTCCTTCATGTAAAAAATGATCGCATCTGATCTGTTAAGAATCTTTCCGTAGATTCTGTCAATAAAATCTTTTTTACGACTTAAATCATATCGCTTTTTATAAGATGCGCGTATCCCAATTGTCCAAGGAATAACTTTATATTTTCTAGATATAAAAGGAAGATAACAATATGAAACATAATGTAAATCCGTTAAAAAGATGATTACATCAAATTGTGAACACATTTTATGAAAGCCATTTTTTATAAAAATTAGACTCCCAAATTTTATATAATTTAATTTTTTTATTTTGAATAATACATTTTCCTTACATTCGTTTTTAATAGTATAAGCAACGGTTAAATCAAAATTTTGGGAAAGAATATTAAATACAGGAACATTGTAGTTTGATAGAGTAGCTTGTAATAATAATATTTTTGGGTTCATTATTCAATTTAACTGCGAGAACTTTCCTTCAAAGCCTCATTTAAAGCATGGATATAACCTTTCCCAAATTTAAGATCTGGTTCCATGTAATTTCCTTCAGCCCATTCGTTCCATGATTTAAGAAATACTACGCGATCTTCTTTCTTTTTTCTAGCAATCAAACTTAGTATTCGCTTAACATGTTTTTTAAAAAGTTTCGGAGTTGAGTCATTAAGAATTGTAGCTATACTACCAATTCTTGGTGAGACATCCCAGTTTGGATAAATCGTAGGAAATATTCTGTCTTTTTTAAAAAAATTATTCTCGAATTTATTTATAGCCTTTGAATAGGACACAACATTTTTAGGGCGTTTAAATACCCAAGAAGTAAACCTACGAATTAGAGATTCGTTAAAGACATTTCCTAGCAAATGCAAATTAATTGCATCCAATTTTTTATAAATATCGTTATCAATATTCTCTAATTTATAAGTATGTCCAATAAAGAAAAAACCAGGGAGTTCATTTTCAATTGCTAAACTTCTCCACCTATCAATAAAATATTCAGAATCAACTAGGTCATCAATACTGTAAATAACAAACACTAATTTATCATGTAATCTAAAGTATCTAGAGTCTTTAAATGCTGGTAACATTGCATAGAAATGATTATCGACATCTTCCTTTCCAGGGTATTTTTGCTCAATTAGCAGCTCTTGAGAAAATACAGAAACATCACTATTCCAATTTTTTTTTAACCATGAGTGATTAGCCCATGATAAACAAAAAGGAAAATCATCATCTTTATTATTTAACATGTCCTCAAGTGGTCTCTCCAATATTCTTTTACCATTTCCAAACCAGTAATGCCAATAACAAAAAGCTGATATTCCTGCTTCTTTTGCTAATTCTACCTGCCCTTTTCTTGTCTCTGGTAATCGCAAGTCATAAAAACCTAAATCTGCGGGAATTTTTGGTTGATAATGTCCTTTATATAATGGTTTTGCTTTTGCAACATTTGTCCATTCTGTAAAACCTTTTCCCCACCAATTATCATTTTCAGGAATTGGATGAAATTGAGGCAAATAAAATGCTATTACTTTTGAATGCTTAATATCCATATCAATTAATCTCTTATGATTTTAATCACTTTTGCAGGAACTCCGACTGCAATACAATTTGCAGGCAAATCAGTTGTAACTACTGCATTTGCTCCAATAATTGCATTTTTTCCAATCTTAACATTATCTAAAATCGTTACTTTTTCTCCAATCCAAACGCCATCCTCTATAATAACAGGTCCTTTGGAAACCAGAGCTCTATAAGCTGGGGGAGTCATTAAAGAATCTAATTGACTATTACCATGCGAATTATCACTAATAGTTATCCTCTTGCCTGTAAGCACATTATTTCCAATTTCTATTCTGTTAATTGCTGTAATATGACTATGTGCTCCAATAGATACATTATTACCAATTATTATTTTAGGACTATAAAAATTAGATTGATGTTTGTCCCAAGCTGTCAGTGAAGTTCCGCTTGAAATTATGCAATTATCACCTAATGATATGTAATTTTTTCCAAACAAATCACAATAAGGAAAGATTAAAGACTCTTTTCCAAAAAGTTTAAAACCTTTAGAAACCCATGAAGAATATAAGTGAGCAGTGATTATGGTTAAAAAAGCATTGAGTTTGTAGGGATATAAATAAGACCAAGTTCTTCCAATAATTTGAATTATCAATATAAATAACTTCTTTATTAGCATTTTAATTCAATTTAATTATCAAATTTAAATTTAGTAATTAGGTTAATAAAAATACTCATTTCAAAATTCAAAACTTATGTTTATTTTAATTAATATAAACTCCGATTATAGAAAAGTGTTGAAACCAATCCTAACATTGGCCAAAGAATCCATTGATCCCAAATAGAACCCGAAGTCAAAGCACCAAATAACTGCATTACAAGTATTAATACAATCCAATCTAAAGATTGAATTCTAACTAATTTTTTAATTGCTCTATATGCGTTTTTATAAATAATTAACATTAAAATACCCCCCATAATTCCAATAGCTTCTAATGAGCCTAAAAAAATATTGTGAGCGTTTTCAGTAATTGCCCTTCCTCCAAATAATGGGTTGTTGAGAAATTCATTCCAACTATTACTAAATAATATATTACGTAATTCAGGAGATTCATTTGTGTTTGTTAGACGTGAGTAAACAGAATCAAAAATGAATAGGTATTCAGAAAAATAATAGCTAATAATAACTAATAAAGAAATTAAAGCAAATAAACCTGAATATCGCAGTTTTTTAAAATTAAAATAAAAGTATACTGTAACTACAGCAAATAATTGAAGAAAGGGCCCACGAGCTGCCGCAAGACCTATATTTGATAAACCTAGAATAATTAGTCCAATATATATGAATCTGTATTTTTTAGTTGAATAAAAATATGTCAAAGACATAATAATCAATATTACGCCCGTTTGACCATAGGTAATAGAGTTTAAAATTGTATTGGCATTAAAACGAGTAATAATACCTTGAATTAATGAACTAAAATTATTATTAAAAGCGAATATATTAACAAATATAGCTAGAGCGAAAGTTAATTTTCTTGCATAATTTAGTGTAGCTTGATTAATTAAAGGGATAAAGAATAAAATCGGCAAAAAACATAACAGGGATGAAAAAGTCCAGAACTGCAGAATATATTCGTAAGGTAATTCATGATTATTTAAAGTATCGAAAAGTGCTTTAATAAAATAAATAAACCAAAAAAAAAGTATAACCCTCAACGGTTTACTGATAATAACTTTCCTGGAAAAAGAATACTTAAAAACAACGGCTAACCCAATTAGAATATAAATAAACCGATAGGCAATGGATACACTTTCTCCATATAAATCATATAAAGGATCAATAAAAGAAATAGTCTCAAATCCTAATATCGTTAACGCTACTAAAAGTGCTTGTAAAAATTTAAGCTTATTATTGGATTGATGGGTAACTATCTTTTTCTGTAGCATATATTATTTAATCACAAGTTTTATAATTAAATTAATTTGTTCTGTAGTTCGTAAACTTAATTAATATTTTTTCAATTGAAATTTCTTTATTTTTTCAAGAATTTGAAAAAATCTTGAAAAAATAATTCCAATATAAAAATATGAATGATATCTATAATTTTTCATTAATAGCTTTATAGCATTATCTTTTTCAAAAATCAAACTTTCCTGCTCAGATAAAACAAGTTTTCTATATAGACCAAATAATAAATGTCGCATCAATCTGTATTTTTCTTTGTTATAAATTTTTTTTTTCAATTGTCTAGTTTTCAGATATTCATCATAAAGAGACAAATAGTTTATGGCGAACGTTTTAAAAACATTGTAACCACCCTTTTCTTTTAAATCTGAAACATTATAATATTCTCCATAGTAAATATTACAAAATGAATTTTTATTAAAAATTCTAATTGTCCAATCAACTTGAACAAATTGTAGATGAGCATATCTATCCTTATCTTCCAATAATTGAAAATCCCTGCGCCATATTCCAAAATTTGCAATCCAGGTTATATGGAAAGAAACGTTCGAAACTAGTTCATTAAGATTTGATAAACGTAAAATCTTATTTAAATTTAAAAAAGTTATGTTTTGATAGAAGAAAATGGGATCCATATATTTTTTCTTCGAACATATGACGTCCAACATATAACTCATCATTCCAGGATTTAATGTAACAGTATCGTTCATGAGTTTAAGATATAACCCATTCCCCATAGATAATACTGTATTATAATTTAAATCTCCACCAATATTTCTATTTAATCTTTTGTAAATTATATTTTTGTATTTTTTTGAAAATTTAGAGATTAGTTCTTCTGTACAATCAGAAGAGAAATTATCAGAAATCACAATTTCTACTCTATTATCAAATGCTGGATCGTTTACATATGTATCAAGATTTTTTGCCAAAATTTCTCCACGATTATAAGTAGGTATACAAATAGAAAGCAGAGGTGTTTTATTCATTAAATTTCATTTTAAATAACTTTTTTAAATTATAAATAATTTAAATTGAGGTCGCATGCCAATCTTCTTTTTTTGTTTTAAAAATTTGGTATGCCCAGGGAAATGTTAAAAGCATAATAAAAAAATATCCGATAGTTAAACCCTGAATTCCAAAATTAGTTCCAAGAAATACGGTTGACAACATTGTTAAGGTACCAGTAACAATGGAAAATATCAAAAATGGTTCTTTTTTGTGACATCTTAAATAGATAGCCCATGATCCTGAAATATGATTTAGTAATACAGGGACCATCATTAATAACAATGGACCATAGTCAAGAAAACGATTACCAAATGAATTACCACTTATTTCAATATTAAAAAATCTGATTAAAAAAATAACTAATACTAAAAAAAGTAGACCTGCAAAGTTTACTAACGAAGATTTCTTTAGAGTTTGATTAAAAATAGAATCCAATTGATTGAATTTATTTTGAGCTATTAATCCTGAAAAAAGTGGTACTTTGGTTGACATCCATGCGAACGATAGAGACAGTATTCCATTAAGTACAGCAAGCGTCATTCCCATTTGACCAGCAACTACTGCTCCTTCTGAAGCAAAAAGTATTGGATTAAATAATTGAAAAACAAAATACCCGCTAATCCAACTCAATGCAATTTTCCACTGAAATGGAAAAATTTCTTTACGATAATGTACTTTTTCAACTATGGCTACTTTCCATATATTATAAATTAATTTTCTGTATTGTTTTACTATAATCAACGATATAAAAAAAACATTTACTAGACTACTTAGTCCTAATACATATAAATTAAATCCTGATATTAAGCCTACCCATAAACTTGTTAATGTTAATATGAGTACATTAAATTGAATTTTTGCAATTTCTTTAACTTTACCCAAGCCTTGTAAAAAGGCTAAAATTGGTGATACAACTAGGTTAAGACTTGTCCCAAGAGCAAGAAGTATCCAAGGCCAAGTCCAATTAATAATCTCTTCACCTGAACTATCATATTGATTAAAAAAAAAGATGCCTATTAAAATCAAAGTTACTAAAAGGAGTAAGGCAAAAACTATATACCATTTAATGCTAAAATGTAATAGTGATGACAACCTTGACAGGTACTTTTGTTTACCAATTAGTGCATGTTTACCTTCATATCTTAGATTTGATGCCTCATGTGCAGCATATTGAGTTATTATACCATTTAATCCAAGCTCAAAAAATATTTGAATGGCAGCAATACTTGAAAACGTATAATAATAACCTTGTTCTATATTGGACATATATTTTACAAGTAAAATTATAGTAAAAACACTTCCAATAGAACTTAAAATTCTAGAGGAACTTGTAAATAAAATTGCTTTATCTATTCCAAATATAGATGCTATTTTCTTTAATTTTAATATCATTTAATTCTGAAACCTCTAACGAGATTATTTTAGTTATTCAAATAGCTATTAAAATGAAAAAATAAAATTAGGCTTTAAAATATAACAAAAGTATTTCCAAAAAAGTCTATAAAAATTGAAGGTCTAATAGCCTAGTCAATTAATTTTTTTTAAATTCTTATTAAATTAGACTTTTAATTTTAATAGTATTTAATTTTTCATTAAGCTTCATAAGATTGAATAGTTTTTTTAAATCCTTGTTTAATACCAATTTCTGGCTTCCATCCTAGTTTTTTAATTTTGGTAATGTCAGGACAAGTTCGGTTTATAGGACTTTTTAAATAATTATCACTTCTATTAACTTTGATTACTTTTAATCCTTTTTCTGGGAATAAGTTTACTAAAGTATCAGCTAATTTTTTGATACTAATTTCTCCATTAGGATTCCCAACATTATAAGCCTCTCCATTTTCTCCATTAAGTAATACGTAAAAAAATCCAATAATTGCATCCGAAACGTAACAAAAAGATCGAATTGCATTTCCCTCACTTTTCATAATAATGTTTTTTTCATTTACAATATCTGAAACAAAGTCAGCAAATACTCTTCCATCATTTAATAACATTCCAGGTCCATAAGTATGAAATGGTCTCAAAATTTTAATAGGCACATTGAATTGATGGTGATATGAAACACACATTGTTTCGCCCATTCTTTTACTTTCACCATAGCAGGATCTTACTCTAACTGGATTAATAAAACCATAATCGTTCTCTTTTGTTGGAATTTGTATATTGTCAACTTCTCCGTAAATTTCTCCACTACTGAAAAACAAAAAACTTTCAATTGGATTTTTTAAAGCAAGACGCAATAGATTATTTGTTCCTATAGTATTAGGTAATAAAGTTCCAACAGGGTCAACTCCATAATATTTTGGACTTGCTTGGCTAGCAGCATGAACAATAAAGTTTATTGGAGTTCTATACTTAAAAGGCTCATTAACATCTGACTGAATTAATTCAAGATCCTTTCTTTCAGCATAAAACCTAAAGCGATCTTTAGCTTTATCTATATTTCTAACAAGACCAATTATCATAGCTGGATCAGAAAACTTTCTTTCATTTAAAAACAATAAAGTTTCAACTATATAACTAGGTAAAAACCCATTTGCACCAGTAACTAATACAGTTTTTCCTTCAATTTTATTCCAGTTTAATTGACTGTTAATAATAAATTCAAGATCTTGTTCTAAAACACGATTTCGCTTATTTTCTAATATATCCATTATTTTTCTTGGAAAAAATTTTATAATTCATGGTTAATAATTTAAGATTCAAGAGATAAGCTTAAAAAGATCATTTATTTTGAATTTAGTTTTCATTAATTCTTGTAATATTCTAAATTCTAAATTTACTATTTCCAATATTTTGAATTTTTTATATCCTCTAATTCTTCTTTTTTAATTGGATAATTATAGTTTGAATCTGGAAATAATCCTTCTTTAACTTCAAATATATATTTAGATATTGCCATTTTACATAATAAATTTAGACCATCATTTCTAGTTTCTATTCCAAATTTCTTAATATCTTTTACATCATTCAATTTTTTTGCAAATTCATTAATAACTAATGGAACATAAGATTTTGCAAACCAAGGCCTAAAATCATGATAAAACCCTAATAAATCATGCATTATAATTAATTGGCCATCAATTTTTCCTGCCCCTATTCCAAGAACTGGAATTTTAAGGTTTTTCACAACCTGAAGTGCTGAAATTTCAGGCATCGCTTCTAAAAGTAAAAATGAAGCCCCGCTATTTTCAACTGACAAAGCATCAACGATTGTTTCGTCGAGACTTTCTTTTGTTTTTCCCTGAACCCTATAACCACCAAAACTTGCAGTTGATTGTGGTGTTAAACCTAAGTGTCCTACTACAACTATGCCAGCATTAGATATAGCTTTAATCCTTTCTGAGACTCTTACTCCGCCCTCTAATTTTATTGCATCACAACCTGCTTCTTTAATAAATCGCATTGCATTTGAAATAGCTAATTCGTTTGAAATCTCATAAGATGCCTGAGGCATATCTCCAACTATAAAAGTATTTGGAGCTCCCCTTCTAGCTGCTTTAGCTAATGAGATCATCTCGTCCATAGTTACAGGGTTAGTTGTCTTGTAGCCTAGCTCTACCATTCCGCCCGAGTCACCTACTAATATCATGTCAATTCCTGCTTGTTCAGCGGCATAAGCCATTGGGTATGAATAGGCTGTTATCCAGGTTATTGGATTTCTATCTTTTTTCATTTTTTTAAAACTAAAAATGGTTTTTTTCATAATGTTATTATTTATTTATTATTCTTTTTACTATCAATTCTTTATTCATTTCTTCTTCATCCAAAAATGGATACATTTCTTCTAATGGAGGTGAAAAAAGTTGACCATCATCTAAAACTTTTGTTGAAGAACTTGGTTTCAACTCCTGTTTGAAAGGACAAATAACCTCAATAATTGTAGCATCAGAAGATTCCATAATACTGCTCAAATCATTATTAATATCATTTATTGTTTGAAGTAGTTTATATTCAATTCCATAAGCATTGGCAATTTTTTCAATTGAGGGGAATTTAAGACCTGAACTTTCATCTGTTCCGAAATATCTACTATCGAAAAATCTGTCCATTGTATTTCTAATTGAAAGGTAACCTCCATTGTTTAATACAAATATTTTAATTGGAAGATTATAATTAACAATAGTTTGTAATTCTTGAATATTCATTTGAAATGACCCATCTCCGGTAATTCCTATAACAATTCCATTTTTATTAGCCAAAGAAACCCCTATAGAAGCAGGAATTGTAAAACCCATATCAGCTTGAGCTCCGGATGTAATGTACTTAGCATTATTATTAATTAATAATGATTGAGATGTCACATAATAGGCTGAACCTGCATCACTTACTACAGTGTGATTTTGGTTTATTCTTTTTGATATTTCGTTAATAATTAAATACATATTTATTCCATCTTCAGTCTTGTAGTATTCTTTTTGAAAAACAGGCCATTTATTTCTCCAAGAATTTGTCTTGTTAATCCAATTTTGATCACCAAAATAATTAATTGAATCTACAGAATTAAAGAAAAGTTTTAAATCGCAATTTATCTCTAAATCAATTTGAATAGTATTTTTTTTATGTTCATTAATATCTATATCAACAGCTATAACTTTTGCTTCCCTTGCAAAATATTCATATTGAAACCCTGTAACAGAAACACTGAGACTACTTCCTAAGCTTATGATTAAATCTGCATTTTGAACTGCAAAATTTCCTGCTCTATCTCCTTTTGTACCAAGCCTGCCTACGTAATTCTTATGTGTTGAGTTTATTAAATCAATAGCTAAATAAGTTACGGTTACTGGAAGATTATACTTTTCTATAAAATCCATGAATTGATTTCTTGTATCTGAAAGCTGTATTCCGTATCCTGCAATAACAACAGGTCTTTTAGATTTCTCTAAAAGTTTTTTAAATTCATTCAAGTCTGGTTTATCTAAAATAATATTATCAGGCTCAAAATGTTTTAATTTTTTTTCTTCAACAAAAGCTGATTGTATGTCCAGTGGAACATCAATCCAAACAGGTCCTGGTCTTCCATTTTCACATTCATAAAAAGCTTTTTCAAGGTGATAGGCTATAGTGTTGGGATCAGTAATCATTACAGAATATTTTGTAATGGATTCGACTATTTTAATAATATTAGCTTCTTGAACACCAAATTTTCTTAAAGGTGTCTTATTAACATATGTAGTTTCTTTCGATTTAACATTACCAGAAATATAAACTACCTTATTACTGTCTTGCCAAGCATCTAGCAAACCTGTAATAGTGTTAGTTCCTCCACACCCTGTGGTAGGCATTACAACAGCTACTTTATTATTCGACTTGGTATAGCCTAATGCTGACATTGCACATGCCTGTTCATGATGATTAAAAACTCCTTTAATATTAGATTTTGCGATACCATCATTTAAAAACATAGCACCTCCACCAGTAACTAAAAAAACATATTCGATACCTTTTTTTTCTAAAAAATTAGCTATGTAATCATTAACTCTTATTTTTTTATTCATTTTTTTTATTAAAAGTTTAAACCAAATAATTCTTCCATTTTTTCAGCTACAAAATCAAAATGCTCTTCGTTAAGAGCTGGCTGTACACCAATCCAAAAAGTATCATTCATAGTTTTTTCTGTGTGTGATAAATCTCCAACAACTCTATATTCTAAATCTTTAAAGTAAGGTTGTTTTAACAAGTTTCCTGCAAAAAGTAATCGGGATCCAATTTTATGAGTATCTAAAAATTTCGTAACATCAACACGTGATATACCACAATCATCTTTTAATGTGATTGGAAAACCAAACCAAGAAGGATTACTATTTGGAGTTGGAATTGGTAAATGGATAAAGTCTGACAACGATTCTAATTTATTTCTCAAATAGGAATAATTAATCCTTCTTTTTTCTATGAAGTAATCAAGTTTACCTAATTGAGCTAGTCCACACGCTGCTTGCATATCAGTAATTTTTAGATTATAACCTGAATGTGAATACACATATTTATGATCGTATCCATAAGGTAAATCACCATGCTTTTGTTCAAAACGACATCCACAGGTATTGTCACATCCAGGTGGACAATAACAATCTCTTCCCCAATCTCTAAAAGATTCTGCTATTAATTTTAGTTCAGGATTATTCATGAAAACAGCTCCACCTTCTCCCATGGTCATATGATGTGCTGGATAAAAGCTCAATGTACCTATATCTCCAAAAGTTCCGCATTTTTGACCATTAAACTCAGCACCTAGTGCATCACAGGTGTCTTCAATTAACCAAAGATTATGTTTATCACAAATTTCTTTAACTTTAACAACATTAAAAGGATTTCCTAAAGCATGAGCTAACATAATAGCTTTTGTTTTTGGTGTAATTGCAGCTTCAATTAAATCAGCATTTACATTGTGAGTACTTATATCTACATCAACAAATACTGGAACAGCTCCAAACTGTACAATTGGATTGACTGTTGTTGGAAAACCAGCAGCAACTCCAATAACTTCATCGCCTTTTTTAATTGCCCTGTCACCTAGCTTTGCTGATGTCAATGTACTAAAAGCAACTAAATTTGCAGAAGACCCTGAATTAACTGACAAACAAAATTTTACTCCTAAAAAATCAGCTAATTTATTTTCAAACTCGGTATTGAATCTGCCAGTGGTTAACCATCCATCCAAAGATGCTGAAACCATATTTTGTAATTCTTCTTCACCTATTAATTTTCCTGAGGGTGGAATTATAGTCTCCCCTCCAACAAAATCAGTTGGCTTGTATTTTTCTATGGCATATTTTTTAACTAAGTCAGCTATTTTTCCTCTCAAATTTTCTAATTTAGAATTTTCCATTATTTACTGTAATTATATATTTCTTTTAAACATTGTTTTTTAATATCACCTCCACCAATATAAAGTTGATGCCATTCTACTATAGAACGAAGTGTATATTCTAAATTCCACTTAGGATTCCAGTGTAATTTAATTGAAGCTTTTGAACAGTCTAATTTTAAAAATTCAGCTTCATGAGGATTACTACTTTTGTCTAAACTCCAGCTTGCATTTCCTTTCCAATTTTCAACCATTTGGTCTAGAATCCAACTTACTGATTTACAATCTTCATATTTTGGTCCAAAATTCCATCCTTCTGAAAATTCATCCCGATTAAAAAACAGCTCTTGAGCTAAGACTAGATAGCCAGAAAGTGGCTCCAATACATGTTGCCAGGGTCTGATAGACAGAGGATTTCTAATAATTACAGGTTCTGATTTTTCAAATGCTCTTAAAATATCTGGTATTAACCTGTCATTAGCCCAATCACCACCTCCGATAACATTTCCAGCCCTTGCTGAAGCTAAAGAAGCAGTGTGTTTTGAACTAAAAAAAGACCGCCTATATGCAGAAGTTACTAATTCTGCACATCCTTTACTGCTACTGTAGGGATCATGACCACCCATTGGATCATTTTCTTTATATCCTGTTTTAATTCCAGTATTTTCGTAACATTTATCAGTTGTTATTGAAACTATTGATTTTAAATTTGAACATTTTCTAGCAGATTCATATACATTTACAGTGCCCATAACATTAGTAGAATAAGTTTCAATTGGATTTTTATAAGAATATCTTACTAAAGGTTGAGCTGCCATGTGAATTAAAACATCAGGATTAAAATCTATCATGGATTTCGAAATCTGATTCAAATCTCTTATATCTCCAATTTCTGATTCCATGTTATTACCAACGCAAGCCTCAGTAAAAAGATTTGGTATTGTATTGGGTTCTAATGAATATCCTTTTACGATTGAATCCATAGATTGTAACCATAAAGAAAGCCAAGAACCTTTAAAACCAGTATGACCAGTTAAAAAAACTTTTTTATTTTTCCAAAAACTAGGATCTACGGAACCTTTAATTCTTATTTCCATATTTTCCATGGAGCTTGATTTTTTTCATATAATTCTTCTAATTTTATTTTATCTCTCAAAGTATCCATTGGCTGCCAAAAGCCTTCATGTTTAAAAGACATTAACTCACCATCTTTAGCTAATTCTTGCAAAGGTTCCTGTTCCCAGACTGTTGAATCTCCATAAATTCTTTCGATTACTTTTGGGGATAAGACAAAATATCCACCATTAATTAAGGCTCCATCACCTTTTGGTTTTTCTTCAAATTTTTGTACTAGATTATTTTTTATATCAAGAGCTCCAAATCTTCCTGGAGGATATGTTGCAGTTAAGGTTGCTTGTTTCCCATGAGATTTATGAAAATCTATTAATTTTTGTATGTTAACATTAGCTACACCATCACCATATGTGAGACAAAAAGCTTTATCATCTTTCACGTATTGAAAAATTCTTTTTATTCTCCCTCCTGTCATGGATTTATCTCCTGTATCTACTAAAGTAACAGTCCAAGGCTCAGATCTATCCTTATGAATAGTCATTTTATTAGTTTTCATATTAAATGTCACATCAGATTGGTGTAAAAAATAATTTGCAAAATACTCTTTGATTACATATCCCTTATATCCACAACATATAATAAAATCATTAATTCCATAATAAGAATAAGTCTTCATAATATGCCATAAGATTGGTTTACCACCTATTTCAACCATAGGCTTGGGTTTTGTTACGGTTTCCTCACTCAATCGAGTTCCTAGACCTCCTGCTAATATTACTACTTTCATATATTTTATTTAATTAGTTGAAACAAATGCATCTGAAAAGAAACTATTTTCGTTTAATGAATTTTTAAAAAGTAGTTTTTTAGCTGATTGAATCATATCATTAGATCCACATGCATACACTTGTGCATCTTTTAAATTTATATTTTCCTTTAAGACAATATCTTGAACGTAACCTTTTTCTCCATACCAATCATTTACTTGCCTTGACAAAACGGGTATATATTTAATTTCAATTTTAGTGTTATTAATCTTAGGCTCCCATAATAAGTCTTGCTTGTACCTAACTCCTGCAAAAATCCAAAATTTTTTTTTACTGAAAGTAGAATATTCCTCAATAACACTTTCTAACATTGCTTTTACAGGAGCAATACCTGTACCAGTAGCTAGAAAAACAATATTATTACATTTTGTTTCTCTTAGAAAGAAAGAACCCAATGGCCCTTCAATTCTTAATAAATCATTTATTTTAGCTTCTTCAAACCAGTATTTACTCATCAAACCGTTTTCATATTTTTTAATAAAAAATTCTAACTGATTTTTAGCACTTGCATTGTTTGCAATAGAGTAACTCCTTTTTATATCGCCCTTTATTAAATTAACATATTGACCAGCATTATATTGAAAATAAGATTTTGGTGGTAATCTAAAAGTCACTTTAAGCACATCGGAACTCATTTTTTCTATCAAATTAATTTTTGCTGGAACAATTTTTTTATCAAACAATTTAATATTACCTAAATCCTCGATGTCTAATTTTAAGTCAGAAACTGGTTTTGTATTGCAAGACAATACAAAATTTTGTTTTTTTTCTTCTTTGGTTAAAACTAATTCTTCTTTTAAATTTTTTGTCTCTCCAGAAAGCACTTTAACAATACAACTACTGCACCTCGCATTTAAGCAGCTATGTTCAAGTATAAAACCTGCTTTTTGAGCAGCATCAAAGATTGTGGTGTCTTTATCACAATGAAATGTTTTATTGTTTTTTAAATAGATATTATACATAATCTTTAGCATTTCTCAACTCCACAGAAATCCAACACCAATTTATTTTTTGTTAATTGTAAATTTTTAAACTCTCTGTGCGCTACTAAAAACACTATAATATCTGCATGTTCATCAACATCTTTATAATTAGTTAATTTAAAAAAATCATGTTCTTCTATATTTGGTTCTACAACAAAATATTCTCCACTTTTATCATTTTCTAAAACCTTTTGCACAATATATTTAGCAGGAGATTCTCTTAAATCATCAATATTTGGTTTAAATGATAAGCCCATTAAAGCAATGGAAGGTTTTCTGCCATATTTTAGTTCAAATTTTAATTTCTCAGTTTGTATTTTTTCAATACACCAAAAAGATTTATAATTATTAACCTCTCTTGAAGTTCCTATAATTTTAGATTCCAGAGGATAATTTGACACAATAAAATATGGATCAACCGCTATACAATGTCCGCCAACTCCACAACCTGGTTGTAAAATATTTACTCGAGGGTGTTTATTTGCTAAACTTATCAATTCCCAAACATTAATATTAGCTTTGTCACAGATTAAAGAAAGTTCATTTGCAAATGCTATTTGAACATCTCTTGATGAGTTTTCAACTAGCTTACACATTTCCGCAGTTCTTGTGTTTGTTGCATGTAATTCACCTTCTACAAATTGCTTGTAAAAATTGATCGCTTTTTGAGTCGATTTTTCATCAATTCCACCGATAACTCTATCATTAAAAATCAATTCATGCATGACATTACCAGGTAATACTCTTTCTGGGCAATAAGCAATATTTAATTTATCTTTTAATTCTGGTCTTAAACTATAAATAAGTTCCATCATTTTTTCAGTTGTTCCTATTGGGGATGTTGATTCTATAATATATAGATTTTCTTCTTTTAAAAATGGAACAATACTTTTAGTAGCAGTTTCAATGTAAGATATATCCGGCTCGTGGTTTTCTTTAAACGGAGTAGGGACAACAATTAAATATGTATCTGCCTTGACTGGCTTGACATCAGCTTTTAAAAACCCTTTTTTCACAGATTCTTCTACGGCAATATCTAAATCTGGTTCAACAATATGAATTTTACCTTGATTAACAATATCTACTACACTTTGATTGACGTCAACACCATGCACATTAATCCCATTTTGAGCAATTAATGCTGATGTAGGTAAACCAATATATCCTAAACCAATCGTAACAACTTTTACTTTATTCATTTTATAATTTAGAAATAAAATTAATTATTCTCTCACAAGCTTTACCATCTCCATAAGGATTGTGTAGAGTGCTCATTGAGTTATATTTTTCTGAACTATCTAATAGTTCTTGAGTTTCTTTTATAATTTTATTCTGGTCGGTTCCAACCAAAATTACCGTTCCTGCTTCCAAAGCTTCAGGTCTTTCAGTAGTTGATCTCAGAACCAAAACTGGTTTCCCTAAACTTGGGGCTTCTTCTTGAACACCGCCGCTATCAGTAATAATTAAATATGATTGATTCATTAACCAAACAAATGATGGGTATGATAATGGTTTGAACAAGTGAATATTTTTTACATCAGCTAATAATTCATTTACAGGATTTAAAACATTTGGATTTAAATGAACTGGATACACAATTTCTATGTCTGGATTATTCAAGGCAATTTCTTTCAAAGCAAAACAAATATTTATAAAGCCTTTTCCGTGATTTTCTCTTCTATGTCCTGTTACTAACAAAATTTTCTTATTGAAATCTAATTTATTCTTAATTTCTAAAACTTCTTCATTATCTAGATTTTCAATTCTTTTTGAACTTTCTAATAAAGCGTCAATTACAGTATTTCCAGTAATTAAAATATTCTTTCTTAATACATTTTCTTTTACAAGATTATCCTTAGATTTTGTAGTAGGTGCAAAATGATACGATGCTATTCTGGATGCAACTTGTCTATTCATTTCCTCTGGAAAAGGAGATAACATATTATTTGTTCTTAAACCTGCTTCTACGTGGCAAACTTTCGCTCCCGAATAAAATGCAGAGATACTCGCAGCCATAGTCGTAGTGGTGTCTCCATGTACAAAAACATAATCTGGTTCAAAAGATTCTAAAACAGGTTTCAATCCAAAAATAATTTCAGAAGTTAAATTGTACAAATTTTGATTTGATTTCATTAAGCTTAAATCATAATCTGGCTTAATATCAAAAAAATCCAAAACTTGATATAACATTTCACGATGCTGTCCAGTAACACAAACTTTAGTTTCAAATCTGTTATCAACTAAAAACTGATTAACCAATGGAGCCATTTTTATTGCTTCAGGTCTAGTCCCAAAAATTATAAGATTTTTCTTTTTCAAAAAATATTATTCAAAATAACTTAAATTACCATATCCTTTTTCTTTCAAATATTGATATTTTTGCATAAGCTTAATATCACCTTGCATCATATCTCTTACCAAATCTGCTAAATCATATTCACATTCCCAACCTAATTTCTCTTTTGCTTTTGTAGAATCTCCAATTAACAAGTCTACTTCAGTTGGTCTAAAATATTTTGGATCTATTCCCAAAACCTCTTTACCTATTTCTATTTGAAATTCAGAATTATTACATGCTTTTACACGGGCTGTTTCATTAACTCCTTCTCCATTGAACTCTAATTCTACTCCTATTTCTAAAAAACTCATACGAACAAATTCTCTAACTGTAGTTGTTTTTCCTGTAGCAATTACCCAATCTTCAGCCTTCTCTGCTTGTAAAATCATCCACATCATACGAACATAATCTTTTGCATGGCCCCAATCTCTTTTAGCATCTAAGTTCCCTAAATAAAATTTATCTTGTAATCCAAGGGCGATTTTTGAAGTTGCTCTTGTAATTTTACGTGTCACAAACGTTTCTCCTCGTAATGGCGATTCATGGTTAAATAAAATACCATTACAAGCAAACATGCCATATGCTTCTCTATAATTAACAGTAATCCAGTATGCATACATTTTTGCAACTGAGTAAGGAGAACGTGGATAAAAAGGAGTTGTTTCAGATTGGGGCACTTCTTGTACTTTACCATATAATTCTGAAGTAGAAGCTTGGTATATTTTTGTTTTCTTTTCTAATCCTAATAATCTTACCGCATCTAAAATTCTGAGTGTTCCTAATCCATCTGTATTAGCAGTATATTCAGGTATTTCAAATGAAACAGCTACATGACTCATAGCCGCTAAATTATAAATTTCATCTGGCTGAATTTCTTTTATCAATCGTGTAAGATTAGTGCTGTCTGTCATATCTCCATAATGTAAAATGAAATTTCTGTTATCTACATGTGGATCTTGGTACAAGTGGTCAATTCTAGTTGTATTAAACAAAGAAGATCTTCTTTTCATTCCATGAACTTTATATCCTTTTTTTAATAAAAATTCACTTAAATACGCTCCGTCCTGACCAGTTACCCCTGTTATAAATGCTACTTTCATATTAATTTTATTAAATGTTGAGCAGACCTAATGAGGGTCCGACTTATTTTTTAATTTTATCTATATTGTCTAAAAACCAAGAATAGGTTTTTTGAATTCCATCAGTTAAATCTGTGCTGTATTCCCATCCTATTTCTTTCATTTTGGAAATATTCAATAATTTTCTTGGAGTTCCATCTGGTTTGGATGAATCCCAAATTACTTCACCTTGATGTCCAGTTATTTTTTGAATAATTTCTGCCAATTCTTTGATCATAATTTCTTTACCTGAACCAACATTATATAAATATTCTGGTAATTCATTTTCTAATGCATAGACTACAGCCTCTGCCATATCATCCACAAACAAAAACTCTCTCATCGGTTTACCACTTCCCCATAATAATACCTGAGCATTGCCATTTAATTTTGCTTCATGAAACTTGCGCAACATTGCTGGTAATACATGTGATGTATTTAAATCAAAATTGTCAAAATAACCATATAAATTAGTAGGCATTAAGCTTACGTAATTCTTATTAAATTGATTTCTAATAGCTTGACAAGCTTTTACTCCTGCAATTTTTGCAATTGCGTACCATTCATTGGTTGGTTCCAAAGAATCTGTTAGTAAATATTCTTCTTTTAGTGGTTGTGGTGCTAGTTTTGGATAAATACAAGAACTTCCTAAAAAAATAAATTTCTCTATACCAGATTGTAAAGCTCCATCAATTAAATTGTTCTGGATTTTCAAATTTTCCATCAAAAATTGATACGGAAAATTATTGTTTGCTAAAATCCCTCCAACTTTTGCTGCAGCATTAATAACCATATCAGGTTTTTCAGTAATATAAAACTCTTTTACTTTTTGTTGATTTCTTAAATCTAGCTCGCCACTTGTTCTTCCTATTAGTTTGTTATACCCTTTTTTTTCTAATGCTCTCCAAACAGCTGATCCAACCATTCCTTGATGACCAGCGATATATATTTTTTTGTTTTTTATCAACTATTAAAATTTATTTAAATACCAGCTTTAGTCAGCTTTATTTTATTTTTTTGAAACTCACAGATCGGCCTTCCTTTTCTTCCCAGTCCTTTTCTTGTCTTATCTTAAGATTAGTTTTCCAACCCCCTGAAATAGTATTTAATTCAACATCATGCTTTTTAGAAAATGATAAAAGAGCGTTGACATCTTTTGGAAAACAGGTCCCTCCATAGCCTAGCTTTCCATCATGCCCTGGAACATTTAAATGACTATCACCAATTCTGCCGTCAGAGACAAAACCCTTTAATGCATCTTCCCAATTGCCTCCAATTTTATCACAAAGTAATTTAAACTCATTCATAATGCTCACCTTGCTAGCAAAAAAAGTATTGTTCATATATTTTGTGAGCTCTGCTGTTTTTGAATCTGTTTGAATAATATTTTTAGTTTTAAATCTATAATTAAATAAGGTTTTTGCTTTTTCTGTTAACAATGATTTGCCGCCTAAAATAATTCTGGATTGAGTAAGCATGTCCAACTTTGCAGTTCTTTCAGTGAGAAATTCAGGGGAAAATATGATTTTAATATTTGAATATTTTTCAGAAAGCCTCTCTGTAGTACCTGGCAAAACAGTAGATTTTAATATATAAATTGGTTTACTTGTGGCATTTTCAAAAGTGCTTTCAACATATGATAAATCTTGAGATCCATCCACAAACATCGGAGTTGGAACGCAAATAAATACAAAATCACAGTTGTGCACAGACTCCAGATCGTTTAAACTCTTTAAAGGGTCTGTATCGTAAACATAGATATCTGAAACTGAAGAAAAGGCAAACGAAATGGCTTCACCTACAAACCCGTTTCCTATTACACCTACTTTGAATTTTTTCATTAAAAATTTATTTTTTTAAACGAGTTTTAATTTCTGTACTTGAAAAACGATGCTCCCTTGAGTTATAGTGAATTTCAATTCCTTTTTCTTTACAATACTCTTTTCCTGTGAAATCAATAGTTTTATATTCCTCTCCAATTATACGAACATCTATTTTAAACGATCGCAGTATATCCTGGACATCTTGCTCTAAAACATAGGGAACAATTTCATCTACATACTTGGAGCCCTTTAATTGAATGTATCTCTCAATGATGGATTGCGAAGGCACATTTTTATTAGGTCTATCAAGTGATGGATCTAGTTGGAGACCCACAATTAAATAATCACATTGTTTTTTTGCTTCTTTAAGCATCACCACATGTCCGGCATGTAATAGATCAAAAGAAGAAA
>MDTG01416420.1_pt1 | contig 43974 bp, 33 predicted proteins | sample 811421 | NCBI WGS metagenome assembly MDTG01 (sample SAMN05326645, study PRJNA326480) | marine metagenome | isolation source: seawater | place: Pacific Ocean: South East | collected 2011 | reverse complement strand
CGTCGCCTGGTGGTTCCCCATCACCTGCGCGGCAACCATACTGAGCATTTCCACCTGCGTCGGGTTGACCTTCCCGGGCATAATCGAACTGCCCGGCTCGTTGGCCGGCAGCGACAGTTCGCCGAGGCCCGAGCGCGGCCCTGATGCAAGCAGGCGGATGTCGTTAGCGATCTTGTTGAGCGCTGCAGCGAGCGTGTTGAGCGCGCCGGAAAATGAAACGAGGCCATCCTTGGCGGCGAGCTGCTCGAATGCGTTCTCCGCTGGCCGAAACTGCTCGCCGGTAATATCGCACAGCGCGGACACGATGTCGGTGCGCCAGTCCGCAGGAGCGTTCAGTCCTGTGCCAACCGCTGTCCCGCCAATCGCCAGCACGCCCAGATCCCGCTCCAGCGAGGCTGCGATACGCTCCTGGCAGCTGGCAATCTGGGCGGCATAACCGGAGAATTCCTGCCCCAGGGTCAGAGGCGTCGCATCCTGCGTATGCGTGCGACCAATCTTCACGATATCGGCGAATTCGCGGGCCTTGCCGTCGAGCGCCGAATGCAAGGCGACGAGCGCAGGCAACAGGTCGCGCTTCGCCGTCGTCACCGCCGCAATGTGCAGCGCCGTGGGGAAGGTGTCGTTCGAGCTTTGCGACTTGTTGACATGGTCGTTCGGATGGACGGGTTCCTTCCCGCCGCGGGTGCCGGTCAGCTCTTCGTTGGCGATCCCGGCGATCACTTCGTTCACGTTCATGTTGGTCTGGGTACCGCTTCCGGTCTGGAATACGGTGAGCGGGAACTGGTCGTCGAACTTTCCCTCGCGAACTTCTGCCGCCGCTGCCTCGATGGCATCGGCAATTCCCGCATCGAGCCCATGCTTGCGATTGATGCGCGCTGCCGCCTGCTTCACCGCTGCCTGGGCATGAACGATCGAAATAGGCATGCGATGATGTGGCGGGAAGGGAAAATTCTGCAGGCTGCGCTGCGTCTGCGCCCCCCAGTATGCGGTCGCGGGAACTTCGATCGGCCCGATGCTGTCGAGTTCGGTACGGGTATCGCTCATCTACTTGTCCTGCTTAATTGGTCGGGTTCGCCGCCATTGTTGCACGATCGTCTTCTTCGAACGAGTTCTGTCGCCATTCGGAATGGTCAGAGGAAAGAACGTCAGCTTCAGGGTCAATTGCCGTGAGGGTTAATTCGGCCCCGCCACTGGTCTCAGGCGTCCCGTCCGGCAGTGTAGAGCAAACGCCCTTCGCCAAGCATTTCGAGCACGTCGGTGATTTCGCTCTGCTCGAAGGCGAAGCAACCAAGGCTTCGTCCGACACGACCCTGATTCTCCGCCATCGACTGATCCACATAGTCGGCGCCGTGGATCACGATGGCGCGCTCGAATGCGCGGTCGTTGAGCGACTCAAGCCCGTGGAGCCGACGCGAGCGGCCGTGCTTGCCGACATATGCCTCGCCGGTGAGAAAGCTGCCGCGCGACGATGCGTTGGAGCCGGGCACATTCGAGAACCGCTCGGCAAAGCCGCTGTTCGCAGGGTCCGATCCCCGGCCATGCGAGACGAGGTACGAGTGCGTTATCGTCCCTCCCTCGATATCGACAATGTGAAAGCGATACTCGCGCGAATGCCGTGTGTAATCGGCGATAGCGAGGCGATCGCGGAAGGTAATCTTTGCCGAATGGCGTTCGAGCGCTGCCAGGGCTTCGCCAATGATGCCGTCCGGGGCCCCGGATGCAGCAAGGGGCGAAGAGGCAGCCGCTCCAGACATTGCCTGTCGGTTCGGGGCGGCCAGGGATTGCGGGGTAAACAACGCTCCACCGGTCGCCAGCGTGGCGCCGATGAAGGCGCGTCTGGTCAATTCCATTTCTGTACGATCCCGTATATCTCTCCTATTCATGTAGGTATCGACTTCCCTCAAGCAAGGTTGAGGTTTGCAACTTGAGCAACACGAGAATTTTTCTGGCAGCGCTGGTCCTGACCTGTCTTGGCAGCCAGGCAGTGGCCGCCGAAGACGGAACATGGTCCTCGTCCGATATTGCCTCGCTCACCCGTTGGGTCGATTCCGCACCAAGCGACGCGCTGCCCCGGTTATCCACCGATGCGCTCGAGGCGGCACGCCGGTCTGAAGAAGCGGAGGCGATCGATGCCGAAGCCAATGCTCTCGCGCTGGATCTTGCGCGTATGCATCTGCTGGGGAATGCCAGCCCATCGGAGCGCAGCGGATGGCACATTCCCGATAGCGACATCGACCTGCCCTTGCCCTCCATGCTGGCGAATGCGGTCGCCAACGACACGCTCGACACGTTCTTCGCCTTGATGCGACCGGGACATCCGGAATATTCGGCGCTGCGGGAAGCCTTCAATCAGGAAAACGATCGTGAACGACGCGAAACCATAGCGCGCAACATGGAACGCTGGCGATGGATGCCGCGCTCGCTCGGACCGGACTATGTCATCGTCAACGCGGCGCGGTTCAGGGCTGAAATGTGGCGCGGTGGAGACCACGCCGGCACATGGCGTATCATTGTGGGGACCACGCGCACGCCGACACCGGTGTTCCAGGCGACGATCGAGGGCGTGGTGCTGAACCCCTGGTGGGAAATCCCTGCCAGCATCGTTCGCGAGAGCGTGGGGGCGCTGGTTCGCAACAACCCTTCACTGGCCCGCTCGCGCGGCTATGTCGTGCAGAACGGAAGGTATCGCCAGCGACCGGGGCCGAACAATGCCCTGGGCCAGATGAAGCTGGTGATGCCAAATCCCTATTCGGTCTACATGCACGATACCCCCAACCGGCAGCTGTTCGAGGAGGAAGTTCGCAGTTTCAGCCACGGCTGCATCCGGACAGGCGATGCGATCGGCTTTGCAGCGACACTGCTTGAAGGCGCGAAGACACGGCCGGAAATCGATGCGATCCTTGCCTCACAGCAGACGACAACCATTCCCATCGTCCGTCCGATGCCTGTCTACATCACCTATTTCACCGCGGTAAGCGATGGTGCGGGCGATATCCTTATGCTCGATGATATCTACAATCGCGATGGACGGATCAGCGTGCAGGCAGGAATGCAGGACACGCATCGCGGCTTGCGCGCCGCGGCGCTTGGCGCCTCGCATTCGCGGGGCGATGGAACCGAGGTCGAGTGCTAGCAGGGCAGTCACTTGCGATTGGGACTTGTGGAAAGCCTGCACCTAAAGGTCGGGCACGTCTCCTGCAGCCGAAGATTGGCGAAGAAGATGCGCCAGCCTCATCGCGCGAGGCGTATTCACCCGCTTATCGCGCATCGCCACGTTCCTCATTTTTGCAGCCCGCGTGCAAACCACGAGAGGAAAAGGATGCACAACGCCACCCCCAGCAGGCATCCCGCGGTGAACAGATACCCGTCCAGCGCGCCTTCGATCCCGGTCAGGAACTGCGCGCCGTAGATCGGTGCAGCAACGGCGGCAAACTTTGCCATGAAGCTTGCGCAGCCCCCGCCTGTCGAACGGACGGAACTGGCGTAATAGATGCTAGTAATCGAGATGACGGCCGCGTGCCCTGCACCGACGAGCGTTGCGCTGACGAACAGCATGGCCGCAAGCTCTGTGCCGCTGGTAAAGTAGGCAAAGACTACAAGAAGGGTAAAGGGAATGGCGACCAGCGGTGCGGCAGCGATCCAGCCGGGGCCGCGTTTCTCGGTGAACGCCAAAAGAGCCACGCCGGCAAGCGCGCCGGTAATGGCAGTCACCCCGCCGAGCCATGCGGCATCGGTCCGCCCAAGGCCCAGGTTCTCCATGAAGATCACGCCATAGGCCGATTTCAGGTACATCGCGAAGCTGGAGAAGAAATAGGCCGCCCAGATAAGCGGCGTGACCCAGCGCAGCTTGCCCGCGAAAAGCTGGCGAAATTTCTGCCACGGGGACTGGCCGGAACCGGTGCTCTTCTCGTCCGACAGGACCAGGGTATCGTAGGTCGACTGGTCCAGGCTGGCATCGAAACGGGCGAGACCCGGCAGCACGCGCGCGGCCGGGAGGCCACGGGCGATCATCCAGCGCGTGCTTTCCGGCAAGGTGAACAGCAGGATCAGCGCGAAGACACCCGTCATGGCGCCGCAGACCCAGAAAATACCCTGCCAGCCGAGCACTGGCGCAACCCAGTTCGCGATGGGCGCCGAAGAGGCGCTGCCGCACGAAAAGCCAAGCATGATGATGGTGACGGAAGTCGCCCGCATGGACCTTGGCATGGACTCGATACTCAAGGCCCAGACCGGCGCCAGCAATCCTCCGATGGCCAGCCCGGATATGAACCGCAGGGCGATGAGCTGCTCTGCCGAACCGGCAAAACCTACGAGCACGGTAAAAACCGCGCTGCAGATCGTGCAGAATATGATCACCGGACGGCGCCCCCACAGGTCGCCCAGGTACGATCCCACAAGCGAGCCCAGCATCTGCCCCAGGAATGCAGCCGAACTGACGTAACCCGTCATCGTATCGGTGAGGCCCATGTCGTCCCTGATGTAAGGGAGCGCATAGGCCAGCGCGGAGAAATCCTGCCCGTCGAAGAAGGTGACCAGGCTGCACAGGATCAGGATGCGCAAGTGATAGCGGTTGAACGTCAGCCCCTGCATGAAGGCCGAAACGTCGAGCGTCCTCGCCGCGCCGGATGCGGTCATCGCGCGCCAGTCCTCCTCCCAAACGGTATCAAAGGCTCAGCGGAAGACGCGGCGGGCACGGTCAATGCGCCGCCAGCTCGTCCCTGGCCGCAGTCGGCACCGCATCCATGTCGGATAGATGCGCTCCCTGGCCGCGCAAGACCTTGCGCAGATTGGCTACGTCCACGTCGCGCGGCGTGATGCCGCTGTCGGCTGCCAAAGCGGCGGCAGCGCCGGCAGCATGGCCGGTCAGCCAGCACTGCGGAATTTCCCGCATGAAGCCGTGGCTATTGGCATCGCAACTGATGTGGCGGCCGGCCACCAGCATCCCGTCCAAGGCCCGCGGCACGAGGCTGCCATAGGGAACCGAGACAATCGGGAATTTCGGGCTGATGGACGGACTTATGCCGATCTCGTCAGCCACCGGCGTGCCGTCGCCCCAGTTCTTGCGTTCGATCCTGCCGATGCCGACCAGGCGGCGGGTGTGACGCACGCCGAGCTGGCTTGCGCTCTGCAGGTTGTAGCAGTTTTCGAAACCGGGGGCGTTCTCGCGGAAGAACTGGCAATGCCCTTCCATCAGGCGGTGACTTCGGATTTCCACCTCGGTCTGGTCGTCCACGTCCAGCGCCGACAGGCCGCTTTGCCGTGGCCCCAAAAAGAGGGCAATGTCGGGTCGCCAGCTGACGTAGGGCGTCTGGAAATAGCCGAGCTGCTCGCGCCCGCGGCGGATAAGGTCGGTCAGCTGTTCGGGATAGAGCACCTTCCAGTTGATCCAGCGATCCATGTTGACGCCGCCCAGGATCCAGCTGGTGTTCATCGAATGGTGGACGTCGCCTTCCTCGATATCGGTATCGAACTTGGCCCCGGCGCGCGCGAACATGTCGCCATCACCTGTGGTATCCACCACCACCTTGGCCATCAGCGCCTGACGCCCGGCCTTGCTTTCGAACACGACGCCGCGCGCCACACCGTCTTCCACGATGGGGCGCGAACCCCAGGCATGGAACACGATCCGCACGCCTGCCTCCAGCAGCATTTCCTGCGCGTTCAGCTTCATGCGTTCGGGATCGAGCGTGGGTGCCCAGCACACGATGCCGTGAAACGCCGTGGTGCGATTGCCCCAGTAGCCCGCCTTGACGGGGTCCTGCGATCCCCAGTCGTCGCGCGGCGGACCGGCCACTCCTTCTGCCGGCATCCGGTCGATGAATTCGCGGGCGAAGCCCTGAATCACGTGGTTGCCCTGCCAGTCGGTCATGCGGTCGATCCACATGACGAGGCCGCCGGTCGAAAGACCGCCGAGGCAGTTGTAGCGTTCGATCAGGGTCACATCGGCGCCCGCCTTGGCCGCGGCCCATGCCGCCGCGCATCCGGCCGGACCGCCGCCGATCACGACAACGTCGCACTTATGGTAGATGTCGATGTCCCGCGCTTCCTCGTGGAAGGTGCCTGTGCCGTTCCTCGGCGGCAGGTTGCGGGTGTCGCTGGCGAATACGTCCGAGCCCAGGAAACGGTCCTCGCTGTGCCCGATCACCTGTTGCAGCTTGGGCTTGTCCTGATCCTGGCTGTTGCTCACTTTTCCTGTCCTCGTTTCCAAACCTGAATTTCGCCCTTGTCGGCATCGACGCGTACCCAGTCGCCCGTCTCGATGACGTCGCAGGGGTCCTGTTCGAAATCCGTCATAGAAGGGACGCGCAGCACCACTGCGCCTAGGGCTGCCTTGGTGGTGGTGATGGTGAAGAGCATCGCGCGCGGTGCCGTCTCGGTCAGCCGCGTCATGTGAAACACGCCCGACCAGCCGGATGAACCCTTGGCACCGGGGAGGACCAGCACCTTGTCCGCGAAGCTGACGCCGCGCAGTTCGTGGTGGCTCTCGATCACCTCGCCCTTCATGGGGTTCACCCCGCCCCAACCGGAGATGGTCTGCCGGGTAACAAGGGCCTCACCCTCGGTAACACCGCCCACGACCTTGCGACCGCGGATGACGAGGTCAGGCTTCTCAAGCTGCGTGGTCGCCATCAGTTCAATCTCCCTTGCCATTTGCCCGTGCAGGCCGCGTCGATGCATTCGCTCGTGGTGCCGTACCAGCCTTCGATGCCCATCATGGCCGGCAGGTAGTGCGTCTGCTTTGCGCTATCGAAAGCGGCAACCTTCGTGCCCTTGGGCACGGCCTGGCTGATCGCAGAACAGGTGTCCGTCATCAGCTTGGCACCTGCCTCGCGCAGGATGCGGTCGTATCCGCTGGCCATGGCCGTTGCCTTCACGGCGCGGCTGGTGAAGATCCACAGTTCCGCATTTTCATGCACCTTGCGCCCTTCCAGCAGGCGGGCGGCTTCGGCGATCTGCTCCACAGAATAATGCGGGCAACCGAGCATGACGTAATCGACGTCGGTGCTTTCCCCGATACTGTTGAGCCGTTCGTAGATCGCTGCTCTTTCCTGCGGGCCGTAGACGAACCGCTCACCGCGATCTGCTCCGCCAAATGCGGTCTGCCTGTCCGGAGCCTCGGGCGTGATGCCCACCATGTGATACATCTCGACCCCGCCGGACGATGCAGCCGCCGCGCCGAAATGCTTGTGCTTGATGAGCGAGGGATCGGCGAGCGCGCCGTCGATGACCGGGATGGCGTCTTCCACCGCCCCGCCTGTGAAATAGCCCAGCATGCCCCACTCGAAGATGGAATCGACAGGCACCTGCACGTCGATGGCATGCTGGCCATTGCGGAACGCATCGGTGTGGAAACCCCAGTTCGGGATACGTTTTGCAAGCATGGCCGCACTGGTGGATTCGCGGCCCTCGCAATTGGTCCTTCCGCCTACCACCGAATTGCAGAACACGACGGCAGAGGACTCCATCCACGCGCAGTGTTCGCCCATCACAGGCACGTTTCCGGCGAGATAAGGGGTGCAAGTCTTGAGGACCTGGATGCCGTGGGAAGCGACTTCCGCCTCATCACTGCTGAAATTGGCGAAAGCGTCCTCGCTCATTCCCTGCTCGCGCCACATTTCGGGGTCCATCCCTCCCTGCAGGTGACAGCTGGAGGCGTTCATGCGCGGCACGTCGACGACCGCGTCGGAATCGAGATCGAAGCGGGAGAAGACGGCGCGATAGTCCCCGCCGTCATCCTTGTAATAATCCTTCACCCATTGCGGGGAGGACCCGGGAACGCCGGCGACGTTGTTGGTGTAGACGAAATCCTCCGCGCCCAGGGCTTCGGCATAGCGAATGAGCAGGTCCATCGCCTTCGCAACGGCAGGCCCTTGTCCGCCATCGCGCATCGCCTTTTCCTCGTCGGTAAGCCGTACCATGCGCTAGCCCTCCTGCTTGTGGTCGAGATCGAGCAGCACCGCGCCTGTCGCCATGGGCTGCACATCGCGGCGGTACATGGCCAGCCAGCCTTCGGCGGGCACGGCATGTTCGGCGCCAGGACCTTCGCGGCCTTTCAGCTGGTCTGCGGGCACATCTACGTCGAGCTTGCGGCTTGCCACATCGATGTCGATCACGTCGCCATCGCGCACCTTGCCGATGGGGCCGCCCACTGCACTTTCGGGAGAGACTTCTGCCACGGTCAGGCCTTTCAGGCACAGGCCCGAAAGCTGGCCGTCGGTGACGAAAGCGACGTCCCTGGCAAGTCCTGCAGCATCGATTGCGAACAGGACGAAGGACGCGCCGCCACCCATGGCAGGTCCGCCCTTCAGGCCCTGTCCGCGCAGGACCAGCACTTCGCCTTTCTGCAGTTCTCCATTCTCGATTGCCGTCATGGCGGCTTCGGTGCTTTCGAACACGCGCGCCGGGCCGCGGAAGCTTTCGGGGCGCTTGCCGTCAGGGATGCCCAGCTTTACCACCGCGCTTTCGGGTGCCAGCGAGCCCTTGAGGATGCAGATTGCAGGGCCATCGGCCACGGGATTGTCGAGCGGTCGGATCACTTCGCTGTCCAGCACTTCTGCATCGGCGAGATCCTCGCCCATCGTGCGGCCCGAAGCGACCACGGCGGACGTATCGAGGACCGGTTCGAGCTGCTTCAGCATGGCGCGCGCGCCGCCTGCATCCTCGAATTCCTCTATCCGGCGATGACCGCTCGGCCGAACCGCAGTGAGGATAGGCACCTTGCGGCCCATTTCCTCCCAGATGTCGAAAAGGTCGATGTCCAGCCCGCCTTCGGTGGCGGTGGCCTGCAAGTGCTTGATCGCGTTGATGGAGCCGGAAACGGCCTGCACCATCGCGGCAGCGTTGCGGAACGCGCCCGGCGTCATGATCTGGCGCGGGGTCAGGTCCTCCTTCACCATGTCCACGATCCTCGTCCCTGCAGCGCGCGCGGCATCGAACATCTTGTCGCTGTTGGCGCGAACCGGGGCAGAGCCGGCGATGCACATGCCAAGGGCTTCCACCACGGAGTGCATGGTGTTGGCCGTCGCCATGCCGGCACAGACGCCCGGGCCTCGAATGGCCTGACGAGTCATCGCGTCGACCGAATGCTTGCCCTTGCGGCCCAGCGTCTCACCGATACCGCCGGAGAAAAGGTCTTCGACATCGACATGGTCGCCGTCGATCATGCCCGATGCCTGGTAGCCGCCGATCACCAGCAGCGTGGGAATATTGAGCCGCATCGCCGCCATCAGGTGGCCCGGCGGGGTCTTGTCGCAACTGGTCAGGCAAACCATGCCGTCCAGCATCGCGGCCTCGACCTGTGCCTCGATATCGTTCGGGATAAGGTCTCGCCCGCCAAGGATGTAGCTGCCCTGACGCGCAGCCCCCGTGATGAAATCGGATACCGCCGTCGTGCGCACTTCGAATGGAACGCCGCCCGCAGCGCGGATCGCTTCCTTCACGACCTTGGCAACCCCATCGAGGTGGGAAAAGCAGATCGCGAGTTCCGACGAACTGTTCACCACCGCGATTTTCGGTTTCTCGAGATCCTCGTCACTCAGGCCCAGGGCGTGCCACTGCGCGCGGCGGACGGGGGAATTGGCGGAAATGCTTCTGAGTTTCATGGCTCGCAGGCTTTCATTGGATTGGAACGGGGGATGCGGCGGCCGGCATCGAGGGCCGGTCGCGGCGGCGCACGATCAAGCCGATGCCGAGCGCGCACAGGAACAGGATGGCGGGGCAGATTGCCAGCAAGGCAAAGCTGCGCACCACGGGCAGCCCGCTCGCAAGAACGTAGCCACCCAGGATTGGGCCGGCGATGCCGCCGACCTTGGCGATGGAAGTGGCCCAGCCGCCACCGTTCGCGCGGATGGCGCTGGGGTAGTACACCCCGGCAATCGAAAGGATGCCGAAGTGCGCTCCGCCCACCAGGCTGATGGCGATGACAGACAGCACGAGGAACAGGTCGGCCTGCATCGACAGTAGACCGATAATGACCAGCAGGGGGAAGGCCAGCGCCGGGTAGGCAGCGACCGAGAACGGCCCCTTGCGGTCCGTGAACTGCATGAGGGCAAGGCCAAGGCCCGCGCCGATTACCGAGGTTATGGAGCCGACATAGGCCGCGGTATCGCGGGAGAAATCCATGTCCTCGAAGACGATCGGACCCCAGTTGGACGTGAAGTATACCGCCATCGTGCTGGCGGTGTAACCGAGCCACAGCAGGGGCGTGAGGAAACGCAGGTCGCCCTTGAAGAGCTTGGCAACGTGGAAATGGGTGACGTCGCGTTCCTCGTCTCCCAGCACGTATGTCGCCTGCGCATCGGCCCCGAGCTCCGGTTGCAACCGGTTGAGTATCCCGGCGACGAGATCGGGCCGCATGGCCTTGGCGGTCAGGAAACGGATCGATTCCGGCAGTACCAGGATCAGGACGAATGCGATCAACAGCGTGCAGGCCCCGCCGAAGAAGAATACCGCGGGCCAGCCGAATTGAGGCGCCAGCCAGATGGTCGCCGGGCCCGCCAGGGCAGCGCCGAGACTGTAGCCCATCATGATGACAGTCACGACCGTCGAGCGCATCCGGGCCGGCACGAACTCGATGTTGAGCGCCCAGATCAGCGGCAGCATTCCGCCGATCGCAAAGCCATCGAGGAAGCGCAGCACCAGCAGCATTTCATAGCTCGAGGCAAAGCCTGTCGCGAAAGTAAGAATGCCGAAAGCGAAGGCAGACCAGATGATCGGTCGCCGCCGCCCGAACCTGTCGCCCAGATAGGCGAAGGCGAAGCCGCCCAGCATCATGCCCAGCAGCCCGGCTGAAAAAACATTGCCAAGCATCAATTCGTCGAGCGCCAGCGTCTCGCGCATGTAGGGCGCGGTGAAACCGATCATCATCATGTCGAACCCGTCGAAAACGGTGATCAACCAGGACGTGATGATGACGACGTAATTGAACTTCGTCAGCCGACGCTTCTCGATGATCTCCGCGACATCGATCGTGCGTTGTCCTGCTACCATCAGAAATTCGCTCCTGGCTCTGCGCGGCCTGCAACGGCCGCTTCACGCGGCGCACAAAAGCCTTGGACCGGCGAAGGTCTCAGGCACGGAAAATGAGGCCGGGCAGCTGTCGGGAGGCGCTGCCCGGCCCCGTCAACATCAGAATCTCAGGCGAACGCCGCCCTTGAAGAACCTGCCGACCGGGTTGAACAAGACGTTGTTGCCCGCGCCGTTCGCGCCCGGGAAATTGGGCGGATCGGTGTTGAACACGTTATCGACCCCGGCATAGATTTCTGCCCTCTCGGCAAAGCCGAGGTCGAGGCGGTAGGTCGCCAGCAAGTCCACGTAGGTCTTCGAAGGCACGGAGTTGGTGTTCGCGCTGTTGGGATTCGTCAGAGAATAATCAGGATCGCCGGGCTCGACGAACGAGGGGAAGAAGAACCCGCTGTTGATCCAGCGCACGTGGGTGTTGAACGTGAAGGCATCGCCGATATCCAGGCTGGCGGTTGCGTCCACCAGCCAGTCCGGAACGCCGGGAGGCGTACCCCCACGCAGGCCCGTCTGCCCCGCCCGGTCCGTGCTGCCCACGGAATCGACCGTGATGAGGTCCTTCACGTAGCTGGTGAGGACGACCAGCGAGAGGGCATTGTTCCCGCCGAGCGGCTGCGAGTAGTTGAGCTGGAAGTCTACCCCTCGCGCAATCAGCCGGTTCACGTTCTGGACCGTGTCGGTGATCCTGACCACGTTGTTGTCGGCATCACGTTCGATAAGCGAGCAGCTGAGCTGGTCGCCATCCACGCAGCGTTGCACGATGTTCTGCTGGCCCAGCACGCCGATGGCATCCGCGATGTCGATATCGTAATAGTCGAGCGATGCGCGGAATCGGCTGAGGAAGCCCGTTTCCGGCTGGATTACGACGCCGGCAGTGAATGTGTCGGCCTTCTCCGGCAGCAGGTTCGGGTTGGAACCGCTGACGATCGGCACGATCACCTGCACCCCGCCATTGCCCACATCGGTCAGAATGCCGGTGCGGATGGTCTGCGGCCCGAAAAGTTCGGGAATGTTGGGTGCGCGGATATCGCGCGAACGAGTGACGCGGAACCGCACCGCCTCGACGGGAGCCCAGGTTGCACCCAGCTTCCAGGTGGTGGCGTCCACCGTCGATTCCTGGGCAAAGTCGCTGGAACGCCGGTAATGCGTTTGCCGGATGGCACCGCTGATGCCGAATTCGCTGGCAAAAGGCACGTCGGCAATCAGGGGAGCATCGAACTCCGCGTAGCCTTCGATCACCTCGATCTCACCCGAAATGATCGAACCGTTGCCAGCGTTGAAGAAGCCGCCAGTCTGCGAGATCGGATCGGTATCGCCCGAAAGGCTGTCGTTGCGGAATTCCCCGCCGAAAGCCACGCCTAGGGGGCCGCCCGGAAGATCGAACAGGGAGCCGGCAATATTGAGCGCCGCTACGTGCTGCTTCGTGACGCTGGTCTGGAAACCGTCTGCGGTCACATAGTCGGCAGCCGCAGAGAACAGCGGGCCATTGGCATAACCGAACGGGTTGAGCGGCACGCAAGCGGGATCGTCGTTCGTGGGATCGGCATCGGCATTGACCCGGCAAACCGGCTCGCCATTTACCGATGTCGCATCGAGCGCCCTGACGATATTGGCAGTAATGGTGTTGTTGCGAAGGTCGCTCCGGAAGCTGTTGCGACCGAACTGGTAGTAGAAGTCCGCCGTCCAGTCGGGGCTGATGCTGTATTCGGCACCGGCCACCAGGCGGAACACGCGGTTGGTCGCCTCGATCTGCACCGGTCCGACATCGTCGAAGCCCTTGCCGAGCGTGAAGCTGGTCTCACCGCTGTTGGCAAGGATGGTCGGGATGTCGAGGGTCGGGTCCGACGAGCGGGGAATGAAGGGATTGTCGTCCTGGATGTTAATCGCGATACTGCGGTAGGCGGTGCTGCGGTGGCGACCGTCGCTTCCGCCGTAGGTCAGGCCCAGCTCGAAAGACAGGTCCGGCGTTGCATCCAGAGTCAGCAGACCCATCATGCTGAAACGTTCGTTCGGCGAGATGATGGGGAAGTCGAAATAGACGTTTTCTTCAGCCGGTGTTCCGGTTTCCCCTCCGACCATCCAGATGCGGTTGGCATAGGATCCCAGCTGGTAACGGCGGGGCGTCCCGTCGTTGTCGAACGTGATCCCGTCGATGGGCCGCAGAACCGGCAGGTCCACGCCGGTGTACGCACTTGCAGGCGGGGTCGTGATACCCTGGAAATCGGTGGTCCACACGGATGCGCCGGGCAGCAGGTTGCTGGCCGGAATATCGGCCGACTGACCTGCGGCCAGGGGGTTGCGCCCCACGATCGTCAGGCCATCTACGCACCAGTCGCGTTCGCGGCAGGCGTCGATGCCGTCGGCTTTCTCCCACTCGCCGCCCACGACGAGGTGGACGTTCGAACCTACGTCCCAGCCGCCTGCGACGCCGACCTGCCGCGTGAAATTGTCGTCTTCGTTGGAGATGCCGAGCTGGCCGTTGACGCGGTAGCCGGTGAAATCGCGATCGATGATAAGATTGACCACGCCGGAAACGGCGTCCGAACCGTAGACCGCCGATGCGCCGCCCGTGACGACTTCGGCGCGCTGCAACAGGATCGAGGGGATCATGTTGGTATCGACGGTGGCCTGGGTGGTGGAAGGCACGAACCGCTTGCCATCGACGAGCGTCAGCGTGCGGACGGCACCAAGACCGCGAAGGTCGAGAATTCGACCGCCGATATTCAATCCGGGGCCGGGCGAAAGGCCTGCCGTGGCTGCCGACTGGGTGGCGCTGAATGACGGCAGTTCGTTGAGCGCATCGCCAAGATTGGTGATCCCGCGCTCTTCCAGCCTCTCCCCGCCGAGCATGGTGACAGGTGTAGGCTGATCGAAGCCGGAACGGATGCGCGAACCGGTGACGACGATGGTCTCACCGCCGTTTTCCTGCGCCTCCATCTCGTCCGCTGTACCGGTGCTTACTGTCTGAGCCTGTGCTGCCTGTGCGGAAAAAAGCCCGATGGCGATGGCTGCGACGCAGCTCTTCGCGGCAAAAGTGCTTGCCTTTGTCATGTTCTCTCCCCTTGCGACTCCATCTTTGTGTGGAGCATCCTCAAGGCGGGCGAAGCTATGGGAGCTTGAGTATGTCGACAATACACCTTAATGCGATGCCACTATTCTCGAAACGCGAATAATGGATACACTCGTCAACATCCGCACATTCCTGACAGTGGCGCGCGAAGGCAGCTTTGCTGCCGGGGCCCGTGCACTGGACGTGGCGCCGTCAATCGTATCGAAGCGGATCAACCAGCTGGAGCACCAGCTCAAGATCAAGCTGTTCTTCCGTTCGACACGCGAGATCACCCTGACGGCGGACGGAAGCAGGGTACTGCCACAATGCGAGAAAGTGCTTTCGCAGTTCGACGAGTTGCGCAGCGATCATTCGCAGGAGGAGATTGCCGGCTATCTGCGTGTCGATGCGCCCGGCACCGTCACCAGTCGCATCTTCGGCCCCATGCTGATCGAATTCCTGGAGAAGTACCCGGCCCTCGAGATGGACTTGAGACTGATCGACCGGCTTGCCGACGGGATCGATCTCGATTCCGACATGACCATCGGCATCAGGCCATCGCGCTCGACGCTGGTGCAGGATTTCCCGCTGATGCCTTACGGCAATGCCCTTTACGCCAGCCCACGCTACATCGAGCGTCATGGCGAACCGGGCCATCCCAACGAACTGCCCGACCACTATTGCCTGGCGTCCCTGCTCTACGGCGACACGTGGCATTTCTACGGTGACAGTGGGGATTTCGCAATTACGGTAGCTCCGCGCTTCCGGGTCAATGACGCCATCATCCTGCGCGAAGCAGTACGCCACGATCTCGGTATCGCCGTTTTGCCGACGGTCTTGGTGGAAAACGATCTCAAGGAGGGGCGGCTCGTGCGGCTGTTGCCGGATTTCCGTCCCCCGCCCCTGTGGCTGAAGGCGATCGTACCGCGTGAAAAACTCCTCAAGCCGAACGTGGTCGCCTTGCTCACTTTCTTCCAGGAAAAATTCGCCGAGGAGATCGGTATGACGGACGCTGTCTGGGAGGAGTTCGTAAAGGGCCAGGGCCATCGAGTTTACGACGGCTAATCGATGCCTGGATCATAGGCCCAAACAGTCTGCCATCCGCTCTGCAATTGCCTGCTCTTCATCCGCAGGGATGACGCGTATGGTGACGCATGAAGTCGGCAAGGAAATCACTTCTTGGCTTTTCTGATTGGCAGCTTCGTCAATCTGCAGGCCCAGCCACGCGATGCTTTCGATTATCCGCTGGCGGATAGCTGGCGCATTTTCGCCGATGCCTGCGGTGAAGACAAGGTTATCCAGTCCGCCAAGCACGGCGACAAGCGACCCGATGGCGCGCGTGATGCGGTAAACATACAGATCGATCGCCTCGACCGCGCGCGGCTCGTCGCTTTCAAGAAGCTCCTCCATATCGCCCGATATACCCGAGACGCCGAAAAGGCCGGATCGGTTGTAAAGCAGATCCGCCAGTGACTCCGCGTTCATTCTTCCTGCATCGATCAGATGCAGCAGCACGCCAGGATCGACTGCCCCGCAGCGTGTAGCCATCATCAGCCCGTCGAGTGCCGAGAACCCCATCGTAGTGGCAACGCTGGCGCCGCCCTCCATCGCGCACAGGCTCGCGCCGCTGCCGAGATGGGCGACAATGGTACGCCCTCCCCTGCGCGCGCCATCCAGCAGGCGCAATCTCGCCGCGATATGCTCGTAGGAAAGACCGTGAAAGCCATAGGCGACTATCCCCTGGTCACTCATCTCAAAGGGCAAGCCATAGAGCTTGTCGAGGCGGGGACGACCTGCGTGGAAGGCCGTGTCGAAGCAGCCTATCGCGATGGCCTGAGGCAGCCGCGTCGCAGCCAATCGGACAATATCCAGATTATGGGGCTGGTGAAGCGGGGCCAGTGGCACCAGCCGTTCAAGCTCGCCCAAGACGTTCCCATCAAGGCGCACGGGACGGTCAAACTCCGCGCCTCCGTGGACGATGCGATGGCCAACTGCTGCAATGTCGGCCAGCAAACCCAGTCTGTCCAGCTTGTCGAACACCAAGTTGGCTGCCGTCGGCAGGTCGACCGGGCCAGGTACAGCGGCGCGAATTTGTTCAGGGGCGCTTATTGACCGCAAAGAGAACTGCGGCGTCGCGCCGATTTGCGATAGGCTACCCGAAGCCAGCAACTCGGGCCGGGCGCAGCCTTCATAAATTGCGAACTTCAGGCTCGAAGAACCGGCGTTAAGGACGAGGAACCGGCTTGTCATCGCGGCGGCTTCAACCGCTGGTGCCCTGACACGAGTAATGCTGCGGCGCATGATGCGAGGCGGGTTTCTATGTCGTCCGCGCGGCTTGTCAGAATAATCGGCACGCGCGCGCCCTGGACGATTCCGGCAGACAGCGCTCCCGAAAAATAGGTTAGTTGCTTGGCGATCATGTTGCCCGCTTCGATATCGGGCGCGATAAGCACATCGGCTCGACCAGCCACTTCCGACACGATATGCTTGGCGCTCGTCGCGGAGGGCGAGATCGCATTGTCGAACGCCAGAGGACCATCAACGATACCTCCGACGATCTGACCCCGCTGCGCCATCTTGGCAAGCGACGCTGCATCGGTGGTTGCCACCATGCCGGGATGCACCGTTTCAACTGCCGCCAGCACCGCAACGCGCGGTGTGGTAATGCCCAGCGCGATGGCACAATCGATAGCGTTCTGGACAATGTCCTTCTTGGCGCCGAGATCGGGTTCTATGGTGATTGCTGCGTCACTCACCAACAGTAGCCTGGGGTAGTCGGGCACTTCGAAGATGAAAACATGGCTCATCCGCCGGTCGGTTCGCAGGCCGCTATCGCGGTCGACCACGGCACCCAGCAACTCGTCGCTATGCAAGCTGCCCTTCATGATGGCATCCACCTCCCCATCGCGCGCCAGCCTGCAGGCTTCCTCGGCTGCGGCATGACTATGTTCGGTGGGAATCAATTCAAACCGGGAAATGTCCAGCGCCGCAGCATCAGCAGCCGCCCGAATTTTCGTTTCCGGCCCAACCAGCACAGGTTCGATCAGACAACTGTCGGCGGCAGCAACCGCACCGCCGAGCGCGGCGGCATCACAAGGGTGGACGACAGCACAGCGTATCGCCGGTCGATCTGCCGCCAGAGCCAGGATCTGTGCGATGCTACGCGGCGGTGTGGACAGTGCGTCTACCGGATTGCTCATGGCGTTATAGCGACTTTCAGCACACCATCGCGCTGGTTGGCGAAGAGGTCATAAGCTTCCTCGATGTCGTCGAGCGCAAAACGATGCGTCACCAGTGGCCGAGTATCCAGCCGTTCCGACCCGATCACGTCCATCAACCGGGCCATCCGCTCCTTGCCGCCCGGACAAAGGGTGGATACGATCGTATGATCGCCAAGACCGGCGGCAAATGCGTCGAGCGGAATGCTAAGGTCGCCCGAATAAACTCCCAGTGACGACAGAGTGCCCCCGGGACGCAGCACGCGAAGGGCAGAGCTGAAGGTTTGTTGCTGGCCGAGGGCCTCGATCGCCACATCGACGCCGCGGCCATCTGTCAGGCGCATGATTTCATCCACCGGATCGCATGCGGTGAAATCTATTACATGGTCAGCCCCCATCTGTCGGGCGATCGCCATTCGCGCAGGAACGGATTCGACCCCGATGACGGTAGTAGCGCCCATCAGACGAGCCCCGGCAGTTGCGCAAAGGCCGATCGGTCCTTGCGCAAACACCGCCACGATATCGCCGATCCGGACCTTGCCACGTTCGGCCCCCGAGAAACCGGTAGACATGATGTCCGGACACATCAGCACCTGCTCATCGGTCAGCCCGTCCGGTATGGGCGCAAGGTTCGTCATGGCGTCAGGCACCAGAAGATACTCGGCCTGAGCTCCGTCGATAGTGTTGCCGAAGCGCCAACCACCCATTGCTTTAAAGCCGTGCTTGGTTCCGGTTCCGTCTTGCGAATGCTGTCCGCAGAGGCAAGCAGCGCTGTGGCCGCTGGGAGTAATCGCACCCGCAATTACTCGCTGCCCCTCGCGGTATCCCTGCACTGCTGAGCCCAGCTTCTCAATGACACCGACCGGCTCATGGCCGACGGTCAACCTCTCGGCGACGGGATACTCCCCCTTCAGAATGTGCACGTCGGTTCCGCAAATCGTAGTCGTGGTAATCTTTATTAGCGCGTCCAGCGGCCCGACCTCTGGGATGGGCTTGTCGTCCAGTACAATGCGGTTGGGCTCGACGAAAATCGCGGCTTTCATCATCTTGGACATACGGAACCTCCTGAGATGCACTTCGATATAGCACACCCGGTGACCACAGAGTTGACCCGGGTCAAAGAGGCCGAGGCCCTCAAAGCCGACCGATCCGATCGACCTTCGGCGATGCTTTTGATGTCCGCTGAGGGGATCGGCTGCCCCCCTGGTTTCCCTCGAATTAGGGGAAGGGACTGGCAGGTTTGCGAGGTCGGGCATCGCCCCCCATCCTCGCCCGCTACCTTTCAAGTAGGTGCATTGCCTCGACAGAACTCATGACAGCCAGCCCTGCCCGGCTATCGCTTCTGCCAACAAACCGGCAAGGGGAATGGTGGCGGTTGGTCCGGCTATGGAATCGGTCGAACTGATCGGAGAAATCCCGGCGGCAGCCAGACGGTCGAGGTCTTCCTGGCTGGCAAGGCAATGGGTGATCAGGGCTTGCACGCTTGCCGCTCCACCTTCCATCAGGCATCGGGCGGCGACCTCAAGCGTTCGCCCGCTGGAGATCACGTCATCCACCAATGTCACCGATCTTTCAGCCACCTTGTCGATATCGTCGAATGCCAGTTCCACGTCCCTGTCGCCCAGGCGCCGCTTTTCACCGACAATCACATCTAGGCCGGAGGTCGCAGCAATGGCTTCAACCCATTGCCGGGATTCCGCATCGGGCCCTGCCAGCACAGCCTCATCCCCATCGGCTACGAAGCGTCCAAGTACAGGCGCGGCGGAGATGCTTATTGCCTCGATGCCGGGCATCACCTCGGCAAGGGACTCTATCCGGTGGAGATGGGGATCGACCGTCAGCAGGGCATCGAAATGCCGGGCCAGTAGTGCTCCGATGACTTTCTGGCTCACCGCCTGCCCCGGCTCAAAGGCGATATCCTGGCGCATATAGGCGAGATAGGGCGCCACAAGGATCACCCGCTCGGCACCGTTGTCACGCAAGGCAGAGGCCGCCAGCAGCAGTTCGACAAGCTTTTCGTTGGGGTGATCGAGCGATCGAAAAAGCAACGCCGTTCCCAGGCGCGGCTGCACCTGCACAAGGCTTTCTCCATCCGGAAACAAATGCCGCGCAACCGCACACAATTCCACACCAAGCCTAGTGGCCAATTCCATGGCCGGCCCCATGCTGTCGGGAAAGGCGTGAACCGTGGCAGACATCAGCGGATCACGTAGCCGGAATTCTCTTCCGCGAATTCCCGGGCGAAACCGAGGCCAGTCTCGGAATTGGCATAGATGCGGTAAAGCGTATCGCCCTTGCGGACCGCCGAACCGGTCTTGTGCAGCAAGTCCAGGCCTGCCCCCTGGTCCATCGGCGCACCCGCATGGCGGGCAACGCGCGCGATCCTTTCGCAATCGATGGAAGCGATAGCGCCATCGGCATTGGCCTTCACCTCGTGACGGAACCGGCCAAGGGTCGGCTTGATGGGATTGGCTCCCTGCGCCGCGATTATCCGCTCCATTGCCTTCAGAGCTTCTCCGGAAGCAAGCAGTTCCAGTGCCCGCGAAAAGCCGCGTCCGCCCGGAAGTGCAGGATCGAAATCGAGCATATGTCCTGCCAGCATCAGAGCGTGGTCGCGCAAATCTTCGGGCGCATCGGGTTCGTTGCGCAGCACAGCCATCACGTCCCGCGCCTCCAGCACCGGCCCAACCCCGCGCCCGACTGGTTGCGAGCCATCGGTGAAGACGATCATCGTCTCCAACCCCATATGCCGCGCGACATACTCGAATAGCTTGCGCAGGCGCACCGCATCATATTGCGTGCGCACCTTTGCCGTTGGACCCACGGGAATATCGATCACCAAATGGGTGGAGCCTGCGGTCACCTTCTTGGAAATGATCGAGGCGACCATCTGTTCGAACGTGTCGAGCCGCAATGGACGCTCGACGGAGATCAGCACATCGTCTGCGGGCGACAGGTTCATACGACCGCCCCAAGCCAGCACGGCGCTTTCCCTGGCCACGATTTCGGACATCTGCTGCCCGCTCAATTCCACATTGGCCAGCACTTCCATCACATCTGCCGTACCGCAGGGAGAGGTAATGGCGCGGGATGACGTCTTCGGGCAGATCAGCCCATGCGCAGCCACGATCGGGACCACGATCATCGAAGTGCGGTTCCCGGGAATGCCTCCGATGCAATGCTTGTCTACCACCAGGGGAGAATCCCAGGTTAGGTGATTGCCAACCTCGACCATGGCGACGGTCAGGGCGAGCGTTTCCGGCGTGCTCATGAAGCCAGCGCAAGCGACAAGGAAAGCGCCTATTTCCATGGGCGAATAGCGAAAGGCCGAAATATCACGGATCACCGCCGCGATCTCCGCCTCGCCCAAAGTATCGCCATCAATCTTGCGGCGCACGAACTCAAGGCTTGCCGGACGCCGCGCCTGGGCGATTGCCACTTCGGCACCTTCGGGCAGACCCAGCCGCCGGAATGCCTGCTCTCCCAGTCCGATTTCGCCACTGCCGATGATCTTCGCATCGTCAACGAGGGCCAGGGTTGCGAGTATCTCCCGGTCTTCGCCACTTACGCGGATCTTGCGCAGGGCCTGAAACTGCTCGGCTGAATAGCCATCGCAGTGCCGCAACATGAAGGCCGTATTGTCCGGATGGGTGTCTATCGGCAGCCGCCGGATACGCAGCATGTCTTGCTCTTCCCTTCCGAAAACCTTTTGCCCTTGCGTGCTAGCACAAGACATCCACCACTCGCCTTGCTCTATGTCAAAGCTTTGACCGGGTCAGGACTGCTCCACAAACTCGATACGGGATTGCCATCATCGAGCTGTCGGGACCGGGCAAGCCGCTTTGTGCAGCAGCGGGATCGCGGCGTCACGGCCTCAGCACCACGGCGCCTTCCACCTCGCCGGCGCGCAACAGATCGAGTGCATCATTGGCCCGTTCGAGAGGCATGACGGTCACACTTGTGGCGATCCCTGCTGCGGCCGCAAGCTCCAGAAATTCGAGTCCATCATCGCGCGTCAGGTTGGCTACCGACAAGATCGACCGCTCTTCCCACAGATCAGCATATGGAAATGCCGGAATGTCGCTCATGTGAATCCCGGCGCACACCACGCGGCCGCCTTTCCGGACAGCCTTGAGGGCCAGGGGCACAAGCGCTCCGACAGGCGCGAAGATGATCGCCGCGTCCAGCTCTTCCGGTGGCTCTTGCGAAGACCCGGCTGCCGATGCGCAGCCCAGTTTCAACGCGAAGTCCTGCGCCGCTGTGTCCCCATCGCGGGTGAAGGCATGAACGCATTTTTCCTGCCAGATCGCGAGTTGGGCCAGGATATGGGCCGCCGCGCCGAAGCCATATAGCCCGATCACGTCGGCCTCGCCCGCCAGACGGTAGGCGCGATAACCGATCAATCCTGCACACAGCAACGGCGCCGCGTGGACATCGTCGAAGCTCTCTGGAAGCTTGAAGCAGTAACGCGCGTCCGCCACACAATGGCTGGCGAATCCGCCGTCGCGCGTAAAGCCGGTGAAGAGCGGTTCGTCGCAGAGATTCTCGCTGCCGGACCGACAGTATCGGCAATGCCCGCAGGTATGTCCCAGCCACGGCACACCCACCCGATCACCTGGCGCGAAACCCGAGACGCCTTGGCCAGCCTCGTCAACGCGCCCGACAATCTCGTGGCCGGGCACGATCGGCAGGGAGCCGTGGATATCACCATCGACAACGTGCAAGTCTGTTCGACAGACGCCGCAAGCGGACACGGCAATACGTAACTGGCCCGCGCCGGGTTCGGGCATTGTCCTCTCGACCATACGCAGGGCAGCGCCCGGCCGGTCCAGTTGCATCGCGCGCATCTGCTCCATCGGCTTCCTTCCGGCTGTCAGGGATATCCGGTTGGGCTCAATGGCCCCTACCGCATACCAACTGCAGGTTAGGCCATAAACAAAGCTGTCGAATTGATCGGTGACAAGGCCCTGGTGGGCAATCCCGGATAAACTGTAAGAATCGCCCGCAGCTGTCTGCGGACCGGGCAGAGAGGGAAACACAATGGATTCCATTCTTTGGTTTGACCAGATTTCTATCGGGCAAGTGCCGCTTGTGGGTGGCAAGAACGCATCGTTGGGGGAAATGGTGCGGGAATTGGGCAGTATGGGCGTGCGTGTTCCCACTGGCTTCGCCACCACCGCCGATGCCTATCGCGGCTTCATTGAAGAGTTTGATCTCGCATCCACGATCAATCAGGAAATCCGCAGGTTCCGCGATGGCGTCCAGAGCCTGCAGGCTGCGGGGTCAGCGATCCGGGAGCAGTTCCTGGCAGCCGGGATGCCAGACGATCTGGCAGATCAAATTCGCTCTGCCTACGGTGAACTGTGCAAGCGGACTGGCTCTGAAAATGCTGCGGTCGCGGTGCGCAGCAGCGCCACCGCCGAAGACCTTCCCGACGCCAGCTTTGCAGGCCAGCAGGAAACCTTCCTTAACATTCGCGGCGAGCGAGCCCTGCTGGACGCCTGCCTGCGATGCTTCGCCTCATTATTCACAGATCGTGCCATCAGCTACCGTGAAGCCAAGGGCTTCGATCACATCGAGGTCGCGCTTTCGATTGGCGTCCAACAAATGGTGCGTTCCGACCTTGCCGGCTCGGGCGTTACCTTCACCATCGATCCAGAAACCGGCTTTCCAGATGCTGTCATAATCAGTGCCGCGTGGGGCCTGGGCGAAACCGTAGTCCAGGGGATTGTCGATCCGGATAAATATTCAGTCTTCAAACCCCTGCTGGACAAGCCCGGCAACCTACCCGTGATCGAGAAGACGCCGGGCGCGAAGGCCATCAAGATGGTCTACGACGATGGGGGTAGCAAAAGCACCCGGGTGGTCGAAACCACGGCTTGGGAACGCCGGGAGTTGGTACTCACCGACGATGAAATTGCAGAACTGGGCCGCTGGGCGATCGCGGTTGAGCGACATTATGGCCGGGCAATGGATATTGAATGGGCCAAGGATGGCCATGACGGCCTGCTCTACCTGGTCCAGGCTCGCCCGGAGACGGTTCAGTCCGGACGCAACCAGAGCAATCTGCTGTTCTATCACCTGAGGGAAAAGACGACCCCCATAACCGCCGGTGCTGCCATCGGATCGGCGATTGCGGCGGGCAAGGCCTGCGTAATCCGCACGCCCGAAGATATCGAACGCTTCGTCGACGGAGCTATTCTGGTGACCGATAACACCGATCCCGACTGGGTTCCGGTGATGAAACGTGCATCGGGCATCGTCACGGACCATGGCAGTAACACCAGCCATGCCGCCATCGTCAGCCGCGAGCTTGGCGTTCCAGCCGTTGTCGGCACCTCAGACGCATCCCGGCTGATCGAGGATGGGCAGGAGATCACAATTTCCTGCGCCGAGGGAGAAAGCGGAAAAGTCTATCCCGGCCTGCTCGACTTCGATTCAGAGGAAATCGATCTTCGCTCTCTGCCCAAGACGCGCACGCAGGTGATGGTCAATATTGCCGATCCCGCTACCGCGTTCCGCTGGTGGCAACTGCCAGCGAAAGGCGTTGGCCTGGCGCGGATGGAATTCATCATCAACACGCTGATCAAGATCCATCCGATGGCGCTGATACACCCGGAGCGATTGGACGCAGCAGATCGCCAGCAGATCAGCGAGCTGACCGCAAGCTATGCCTCGCCTGCCGACTATTTTGTCGACCGGCTTGCGCGCGGGATCGCCAAACTTGCGGCACCTTACTACCCCCACCCGGCCATCGTGCGGCTGAGCGATTTCAAGACCAACGAATATGCCCACCTGCTTGGCGGATCGGCGTTCGAGCCGGAAGAAGAAAACCCCATGATCGGCTTTCGCGGCGCTTCGCGCTATTATGATGCGCGCTATCGCGCGGGCTTTGATCTGGAGTGCCGGGCCATCAGGAGCGTACGCGAAACGATCGGCTTCGACAATGTCATCGTCATGGTGCCCTTCTGCCGCACCCCCGCGGAGGCCGACCGGGTTCTGGAGGTGATGCGCGAAAATGGCCTGGAACGGGGAAAGGACGGCCTGCAGGTGTACATGATGTGCGAGATCCCCTCGAACGTCATACTGGCAGACCGGTTCGCGCCGCGCTTCGACGGCTTTTCCATCGGCAGCAACGACCTGACGCAGCTGACGCTGGGTATCGATCGGGATTCCGAATTGCTGGCCGACATGTTCGACGCCCGCGATGAAGCGGTGAAACGAATGGTGGCCGAGGCAATCGACAAATGCCACGAGGCCGGGATCAAGATCGGTATCTGCGGTCAGGCCCCGAGTGACCACCCGGACTTTGCCGCATTCCTGGTAGACCAGGGGATCGACTCCATTTCGCTCAATCCCGATAGTTTCGTGAGTACCATCCGGTCCATCGCAAGCGCGGAAAGCGCCGCAGCATAATGCCAAAGCTTGTCACGCTAACGGTCAATCCGACGATCGATGTCGCCTTCGAAGTCGATAAGGTTCTGCCGACCCACAAAATCCGGGGTCGGGGTGAACGGCACGACCCTGGCGGAGGCGGCATCAATGTTGCGCGTGTCTTCAACGAACTGGGCGGAGATGTACGCTGCATCTATCTTGCCGGCGGCTCAACGGGCCACTCACTCGACAGGCTGGTCGATCGCCACGACATCCCGCGCCAGCGGATCGGGATTGCAGGCGAAACGCGGATAGCTGTTGCCGTGCGCGAGAAGGAAAGCGGCCTGCAATACCGGCTCGTGGCGGACGGGCCCGAGATCGCCGCCGCGGAATGGCAGGATTGCCTCGACCAGCTAACGGAAACAGATTTCGAATACCTGGTCGCCAGCGGTTCGCTAGGCAGAGGTATGCCGGACGATTTCTACGACCGTGTCGCCGATATCGTGGCAGCGCGCGGCAAGCGATTGGTTCTCGACAGTTCCGGGCGTGGGCTGGCCGGGGGACTTTCCGGCAACAAGGTCTTTCTGGTCAAGCCGAGCTTGGAAGAATTGCGCGCCCTTACTGGCGAGATGCTGGAAAGCGAGAACGAGATTGCCGGGGCCGCCCGCGCACTCGTTGCGCAAGGTGCTTCGCAAAATGTGGCTGTCACCCTGGGCGAAGATGGCGCCTTGCTGGCTAATGCCGATTGCATGCTGAGGCTGCCGGCTATCAAGGTGGATGCTGTCAGCGCAGTCGGATCAGGAGACAGCTTTGTTGCGGCCATGGTGTTTGGACTCGTTGGCGGGCGATCTGTCGAAGACGCTTTCCGCCTTGGCGTCGCTGCAGGCGCTGCGGCCGTGATGACTCCGGGAACCGACCTAGCCCGATCAGGTGATATCTATCGCCTCTACGAAAGTGCATACACGCCATGACCACAAGACCTTTGGTTCAGCGCCAGGTTAGGACAAGACTATCGCCCTTCTTTCAAAAGCCGCTTCGACGACCAGGCCCGGATTCTTGGTAACGGAGCAACATTCTTCGCTAATTGAGCTATCGCAATGAAATACTGTTTTCGGTGGTGGATATACTCAGTTTCTAGGGAAGCTTGAAGGAAGGAGAGAACCATGGCCAAGCCCCCAGTGCACCGGAGCCTATTTGATGAACTGTTCCGCGATTTCCCGACAGGATATTCGATTGCCCCCCTGCACGGCGAACCGCTGCCAAGCCCGGGCCAGATCAAGATCGACGTGAAAGAGACCGGCGACAACCTTGTCGTTCACGCGGAAATGCCGGGCATCCGGAAGGATGATATCGACATATCGGTAGATCGGAACGTGCTGACAATCACTGCCGAGGTCTCGCAATACGATGCCGACTCGGAAAACGACAAGATCCTTCATTCGGAGCGCTATTATGGTGCAGTGGAACGCAGCATTTCCCTGCCGGCCGAAGTCTCTATCGACGATGCCAGTGCGAGATACGAAGACGGTATGCTCGTCTTGACGCTTCCCAAATTGGCGAAGGATACCAAGACGAAAATCAAGGTCAGTTGAGCTGCGGTAGCGTTAGGACGGCGCATGGCGGCGTCAATGGCGTCGCCGTGTATTTGCCGTCGCCTGTGCGTGTCCGCTATCGCATGGCATACAGGCATCGGTCGGCCCGAAACCAAAGTCTGCGAAGCAAGCAGTGAACGAGACCGGAAACATCTCACCGACCGCCTCGGGCACTGCTTTTCGCGGGCGTGGCCTGCGCAAGATCTACGTCACCGGTGAAACCGAGGTACATGCCTTGCGCGGTGTGGACATAGACATTCCCGCAGGCGAGGTGCTGGTCCTGCTGGGGCCTTCCGGCAGCGGTAAATCGACGTTGCTGAACATCATAGGTGGGTTGGACCGGGCAACCGAAGGAGATCTCTACTACCAGGACCTGGAACTATCGGGCATGCCCGAAAACGAGCTGACCCGGTTTCGCCGCGAAAAGATCGGCTTCATCTTCCAGTTCTATAATCTCATTCCCAGCTTGACGGCGGAAGAGAACGTCAGGCTGGTCACGGACATTGCGCATGATTCCATGGAGGCACGCGAGGCGTTAGAAATGGTCGGACTGGGTGACCGCGCTCATCATTATCCGGCCCAGTTATCCGGCGGCGAGCAGCAAAGGGTGGCCGTCGCCCGTGCCATTGCCAAGAAACCCGATGTCCTGCTGTGCGACGAGCCCACCGGAGCCCTGGATTCCCAGACCGGCGGGCGCGTTCTCGAAGCGCTTGCCCGCACCAATGCGGAACTCGGCACGACCGTTTTGATCATCACGCATAACGCCGGGATCGGGGCGATGGCGAACCGCGTACTACACTTTCTCGATGGCCAGATCGCCCGCGTGGTAGAGAACGACCAGCCGATCGATCCCGCAGAGATCAAGTGGTGACGGCGCTCGATCGCAAACTGCTCCGCGACCTGTGGCACATGCGCGGGCAGGTACTGGCGATTGCACTGGTGCTGGCGGCCGCCGCGGCGACCTTCGTGCTGTCGGTCGGGGTCTATCGCTCGCTAACCGACACACGCGACGCCTTTTATGAAAGCACCAGTTTCGCCGATGTCTTCGCCAATATGACCAGGGCCCCTCGCTCCGTCGTACCACGCATCGAAGCTATCGAAGGGGTGCAACGGGCCGAAGGCTCCATCCAACAATATGCCACGCTGGATATGCCGGTCGGCAATATGCCCGTGCGCGCGCTGATCAACTCGGTTGATGAATACGGGCGCAACCGCCTGAACCGGATCGTCCTGATGCAAGGACGTATGCCCGCGCCTGGCGCAGCGGGCGAGGTGGTGGTGGACGAAGCTTTTGCCGAGGCGAATGCCCTCGGGCCGGGAGACAGTGTCCACGCGCTAATCTATGGCAACCGGCTAGAGCTTGAGATTGTCGGCATCGGGCTGGCCCCCGACTACATCTATTCGTTGGCACCTGGAGACCTGATACCCGACAACCAGCGCTTCGGCATATTCTGGATGGGGCGCAGGGCACTGGAAGCGGCCAGCGATCGTACGGAGGCCATCAACGCTCTCGCCCTGACGCTGGAAAGAGACGCGTCGCAGCCAGACATTATCCGCCGGGTCGATCGGATCCTTGAACCCTATGGCGGTACGGGTGCCTATGGACGCGAGGACCACCTCAGCCATGCCTTTCTAGATAACGAGCTGATGCAACTTGATGCGATGACGCGCGTCATCCCGCCAATTTTCCTGCTTGTTTCCGCCTTCCTCGTCTACGTCGTGCTCAGCCGCATGATCCGTAAGGAACGTACACAGATCGGGCTGCTCAAGGCGTTTGGCTACACCGCTCGTCAAATCGGTGGCCACTATCTAAAGTTCGCACTGGCCATCGCCCTTATCGGAACGCTGCTTGGCCTCGCTGCGGGCACCTGGATGGGGCAAGGCATGACGCAGCTATATGCCGAATATTATCGCTTCCCCTTTCTCTACTACCACATTTCACCGCAGATTTTCCTGATCGCCGGATCGCTTTCCATCGCCTCCGCAGCGCTTGGTGCACTGGGCGGCATGATGTCGGTGATCAGGCTCTCTCCAGCCGTTGCCATGGCTCCACCGCCGCCTCCGGTTTATCGCGCCGGACTGGTTGAGCAAATCGGACGACGCGCCGGGTTTACAGCGCTTGGCCACATGATCATTCGCCATATCGCCCGCTGGCCGGTTCGTTCAGGGATCACAGTGGTGGGTGTCGCCCTATCGCTGGGACTCTTGTTTTCGACCATGCAATTCATGGATTCCAGCCGGGCGATGCTCGATTCCTTCTTCTTTCGCGCCCAACGCCAACACCTCACCGTGACCTTTGTCGAACCGCGCAATGCCGATGTGCTATACGCGCTCGAGCAATTGCCCGGTGTGCTGCGGGTGGAGGGTACACGAGCAATCGCCGTGGACCTGAGCAACGGGAACATCTCCGAGCGGACCGCTATCGAGACCACCGAACCTGGATCGATGCTGACCGCCCGGATCGATGGCACGGGCGCGGAAATCGACCTGCCCGTGTCCGGCCTGATGCTAAGCCGCCAGTTGGCAGACCAGCTGCGCCTGAATGCAGGCGACAACGTCCATGTCGAAATGCTGGGCGGGCGACGAACCCAGTTGGTGCTACCTGTTGCTGCGATCGTGGACGAATTCATCGGCGCAAGGGCCTATGCCGCGCAATCGAGCCTCCGCCAGATCACGCGGGAGGATGCGCCTGTGGGCGCCGCCCTCATCCTGATCGATCCAGCTGCCCGCGATAGAATCCTGACCGAGCTCAAAGAAATGCCCGTCGTCCTGGGTGTAACAGAGCGTGATGCAGCACTGGTTAAGTTCGAGGAAATGATCGACGACAACCTCTTCACCATGATGTTCTTCTACGTCTCGTTCGCTGCGGCAATCGCTGTGGGGGTCGTCTACAACAGTGCGCGCATCCTGTTTTCCGAGCGGGCACATGAGCTCGCGACATTGCGGGTGCTGGGTTATCACCGCAGTGAAGTTGGCGTCGTGCTTCTCGGGGAGCTTGCCTTACTGGTCATCGCCGCGGTGCCTGTGGGTTGCATCATCGGCTACTGGATGGCGCAGCTGATGACCGCGATGTTCAGTTCAGACCTGTTCCGCCTGCCATTTGCGCCCAGCCGATCAACTTACGGGTTTGCCTCTATCATCGTGTTGACGGCGGCAATGGCAACCGCTGTCGCCGTTGCGAGGCGCGTAATCGGGCTGGACATGGTACGGGTGTTGAAGGCGCGGGATTGATCATGATGGATATGCTGAAAAGGTGGCGCTGGGCGCTCTCGCTGGGACTGCTCCTTCTGCTGGCGCTCACCTTCGCCTTCTGGCCTACAACCACGCCGGTCGACATGGGCGAGGTATCGCGCGGGCCGATGGTGGTGGGCATCACCGATGACGGGGTGACGCGGGCGGAGGAGTATTATGTCGTCTCCGCGCCGGTGACCGGATATCTTGACCGGATCGAGCTGGAAGCGGGAGACACGGTTTCGTCGGGAACCTTGATCACCACCATGCGCGGCCGTCCTTCCAGCCCGCTGGATCGCCGGACCCAGCAGGAGTTGCGTGGATCGCTGGCCGCAGCAAATGCAGCTGCTGAAGGCGCACGGGCTTCGCTCACGCAGGCGCGCAATGACCTTGCCCGGGCAGAACAACTGGCCCAGCGTGGTTTCCTGCCGACCGCCCAGCTCGAAGCTGCGCGAACGCGCGTGACTACTGGTGAGGCAACGCTCGCGCAGGCCCGAGCAGAAGCCAGCCGTATCCGCGCAGCCCTTTCTCCAGGCGGTTCTGCCGGGGATATCGCCGTGCCTGTGCGCGCGCCAGAAGCGGGTTCCGTCATGTTTGTAACCAACGAAAGCGCTGGGGTGATTCCCGAGGGCACTCCGCTTCTGACCATCGGAGATCCAACCCGGATCGAGGTTGTGGTGGACCTGTTGTCGCGTGAAGCCGTGCGGGTTTCGCCGGGGGACGGGGTCCTGATCACCCAGTGGGGCGGGCCAGACCCACTGGCCGGCACCGTAGACCGAATCGAGCCCTTCGGACGCCTCAAGGTTTCGGCGCTCGGCATCGAGGAACAACGGGTCAATGTCATTGTGGCCTTCGCTCCGGAGGCCAGGGATGCTGCCTCGAGGCTGGGCCACGGATACCAGATCGATGCGACAATGGTACTGTGGCGCAGCGAGGATGCCTTGCGGGTCCCTATCGGCGCCCTGTTTCGTGGCCAGGACGGGAACTGGCGCGTTTTCGTGAACGATGGCGGGCGTGCACGTGAAAGACCGATAGAACTTGGCCAGATCAACGATGAGTTCGCCGAGGTGACAAGCGGCCTTGCCGAAGGCGATTCTGTCATTGTGAACCCGGGCAATCAGCTCCGCGAGGGTGACCGTATCGAGAGCCGCGATCCGGATTGATCGCGCCAGCGTGGCAACGTCTCAATTGCGCTTCTTGCTGGCGGCGTCGCGGTGCGCGTTATAAGAATCCAGCACGGATCGCATTTTCTCCAACGCTTCCTTGCGCTGCCTGTCGTTATGCAACTCGGTCAAACGCGATTTCAGCGCAGTGGCGAAGTCGGCATAGGAGTTCTGCCAATCCTGCCCCAGCGCTTCGGCCAGATCAGTTCGCCCAGTGTCCAGCCGCTTCGCAGGCTCTGCGGGCGGCAATGCATACCGCTCTCCGATCTGGGGCAAGCGCACCGGCAGGTCGGGGTGCCGGCGCTGCAACTCGCGTCGCATCGTTTCCAGTGCCTTTGGCTCCCCATGGTCAAGGAACAGGCTTCCCGAGATCGGGCAGCGTTCCTCGATCCATTCAAGCAGCTCCGTCTGGTCTGCATGAGCCGAATAGCTGAGGATTGAGCGGACCTGCGCCCTCACCTTGATATCCTTGCCACTGATCCGCACCCGCTGCGCACCACCAAGTATCACCCGGCCCAGCGTGCCTTGAGCCTGGTATCCCACAAACAGGACGGTTGAATCGCGGCGATGGAGGTTGTGGATCAGGTGATGGCGGATACGTCCTCCTTCGCACATGCCCGAGGCTGCCAGGATGATCGCCCCGGACACTGTATTGAGCCGCATCGATTCCTGCACATCGGTGACGTAATGCAGATGGGGATGTTCGAAGATATTCTGACCGCCGGTATCTTCCAGCCCCGCGGCGTAGCGTTCGAAGACCCCGGTCACACGATTGGCAAGCGGCGAGTCGACGAAAATCGAGGTGTTCGGAATTGCTCCGGAGGCCATGAGATGTTGCAAGTCCAGCAGCAGTTCTTGCGTGCGTTCAAGGGCAAAGACCGGTATGATCAGATTGCCCCCGCGCGCCAGCGCAGCCTGCACTTCGGATTGCAAGAGCGTGCGTCGCTCCTCGATGGAAAGCCGTTCCCGCTTGCGATCGCCATATGTGGTCTCGCAGACGACGTGGTCGATATCCGCAGGGCTTTCTGGATCGGGGTGAAAGCTCTTGTTGTCAGGCCCGATATCGCCCGAACAGATGACGCGGCAACCACCAGCCAACAGTTCCACTGATGCGGCGCCAAGGATATGACCGGCATTCCACATGCGGGCCCGGAATCCGTCCGCTGGCTCGAACATTTCTTCCAGCTCGACCGCACGGCACAGCTGCCAGGCATCCATGGCATCTTCTACCGTATACAGAGGTTCGAACGGCTCCTCTCCAGCGCGGTCGCGGCGATGATTGCGGCGTTCGGCCTCGTATTCGTGGATACGCCCTGAATCCGCCAGCATGTGCTCGAGCAAGTCTAGCGTCGGCCTCGTACACCAGATCGGCCCATCAAACCCCCTGGCAACCAGCTTCGGCACCAAACCGCTATGGTCGATATGGGCATGCGTCAGGACGACCGCGTCGATCGCGTCCGGATCGAAAGCGAAATCTTCAAAGTTGAGGCGCTCAAGCGAACGCGATCCCTGGAACAATCCGCAGTCAACAAGGATACGGCTCCCTCCAAGGACGAATTCCATGCAGGAGCCCGTCACCGTTCCGGCGGCACCATGAAAAGTGACTGTCAGCATGTTGTCGTGAACCTCTCGATTAGCCTGCCGGTTTACGCAGGTAGATCACCCAATAGACCAAGGCGACAAGCACGCCCCCGCCGACAATATTTCCGACCGTAACGACTAACAGGTTTTGCAAGAATCCCACCAGATCGGCCTCGCCTGCCGCCAGCATGCCCATAGGCATCATGGACATGTTGGCTACCGAGTGTTCAAATCCCAAAGCAACGAATGCCGTAATCGGGAAGATGATCACCGCCACCTTTCCGGAAACGCTGTGCGCAGCAAAACACATCCACACCGCCAGGCACACCAGCACGTTGCAAAGGATGCCGCGGAAGAAAGCCTGGCCCAACGGCAGGGCCATCTTGGCCTGAGCAATACCGGTTGCCGTCTCGGCAATTTCGCCCACAGCAAGAATGCCGGAAAGGTGGACGAGCGCGGCCGTTCCCAGAGCGCCGACAAGGTTGCCGAAGTACACGATGCCCCAATTGCGCAACAACTGCGCGGTGGTGATCTTTCGGTCGGCGCGTGCAAGGACGATCAGGCTGTTGCCCGTGAAGAGCTCGGCACCGCCGATGATCACGAGAACGAGGCCAAGCGAAAATGCCAGACCGCCGAGAAGGCGTGTTGGGCCGAAGCCAAGTTCGCTTCCCGAAATGGTGACGACATAGAATACAGCGCCAAGCGCGATAAACGCACCGGCAAGGACAGCAAGGGCGAAAACCTGAAGAAAGGCCATGCGAGCCTTCCTGACCGCCACTTCCTCGACCAGTCGCGCTATGTGAGCGGGTGACACGACATCGAGTGGATGCGACTCTGCTGTCATAGGGTGCCCTTCGGCTCTTTTTGTATCAGATCAACCGCAAGCGCGGCATGATCACTGGCATGCGGTCGATGCTGGCCGACAGCTGCAAAATGCTGCACCCCATCGCGTGAAACCGCAAGCTCCAGCCCGGCACGGACGTAGAACGGCTTGGCAGCCGGGAAGAATGCGGCCAGGGCAGGAGATGCCAGCATTGCATCAGGCCGCGAATAACACCCGGTCGAAGGATGCATGAAGGACCATTGCTCTCCCGCTGGAAGGCGATCGAGCAGGTCTTTCGAGAAGCTCGGATCAAGCAGAGGGGCGATTGCAGGTTCCCCCTTACCCTGCCCGACATCCGGATCGTTGAGATCGCCAAGTACCAGCCAATGCGGTTCGCTTTGGCCTGCAGTGTGCCGTTCGACCAGTCTTCGCACGGCAATCGCTTCGCGCCTGCGCAGAAACCAGGAACGATCGACATCAGGATAAGGCGCCTTGAAATGGCAGATGAACAGGGAGAGCTTACCAACCCGGGCCATGAGACAATCACGGCGAAAGATGCGTTCTTCCGGCCCGTGCTTATCCGAGGGTTCGAGACCCAGCTCTCCGCAGGTTATCTTGGCGTGACTGCGTACCTCGTCCAGCGGGACACGGCTCATCGCCGCGACATTGAAGCCGCGCCCGTCATTGCCGGTGCTGCAATATCTGTAAGGCCATGGCCTGCAACCGGCGGGCAGAAGGAACCGTTCGTGGAAATAGTCGAGTGTCGCCTGGTCGAAGACTTCCTGCAGGGCCACGATATCCGAGTCGAGTTTCCGCAGCACCTTGGCCGTCAGTTCCCGGTCAAGCCGGTCTAGCGCAGGCGCTTGCCCGACGCCCCCTCCCGCGTAATCTCCGTCGCGCGCCCCATCCAGCCGCAGCGAACCATTGCAATTACGCAATCGCATGCGTTGAACATTGAAGGTGGCAATCCGCATGCCTCCTTATCGCACGTGTCTGCGGCGACCGAATTGACCTCGGTCAGAAAGGCTGTTGTGGCTTTGGATCGCCAGTTCTGGCCATGGGACGCTTGGTGCGGCTGGCGGGCCGCACCATCAGGTATTCCAGCATATTTTCCCATGTGATCAGCCCCACCGGAATACCATCCGGGAAGCAGGCGACGACCATGCTTGCGCCAGACTGAAGGTGGCGAACAAGTTCCTCGGCATTATGCATGGGGCTGATAGCCGGGATATTGGCGTTCATGGCCTGCCGCACCGGGGCATCAGGATTTTCGTGCATGGCCTGCACAATCCCGCTGCGATCCAGCCCGCCGCAGAGTCTTCCCTCATGGTCGACAACCGGGAATTCTTTCTGGTTCGTGCGGATCAATGCCTCTGCTCCTGCGGAAACAGGATCGTCGAGGCTGAGGCACTGAAAATCGGTGATCATCAAGTCGGAGGTCGAAAGGCCAAGTGTCGCTTCGCGCATTTGTGCCGCGCCTGCTTCCGAACTTGCCGCAAGGAAGATGAAGACAGCGATCAGCAACAGGATGAAATTGCCCGACATGATGCCGAAGAAGCCGAAGACGATGGCCGCGAACTGCCCGGCCTTGGATGCAAGCTCCGTCCCGCGGGCATAGCCGAACCTGCTGGCCAGAAGGGCGCGCAAGACGCGGCCTCCGTCCATGGGAAAGGCGGGCAAGAGATTGAACACGGCGAGTAACAGGTTCAGCCAGCCGAGCTGCACCACGATTTCCATTGGCCCATCGAAACCGGCTGAAACATCGGGAAGCGGGAAGCCAAGGACGAGGAGGATCGCAAGGCCGATCAGGAGACTCACCAGCGGTCCTGCAAGAGCGATCACGATTTCTTCCCGGGGTTCCTCCGGCATTCTTTCCAGTCGCGAGACGCCACCGATTGGCAGCAAGAGGATATCAGGCGTCTTCACACCGAAATGGCGGGCAGCAAGGATATGCCCGAACTCGTGAAGCACAACGCACACGAAAAGGAGCGAGAAGAAGGCAAGACCGCTGATCGCTGCGCCCAGCCCTTCACTCACCAGCACCGTCAGCCCGATCCATGCGAGAAAGAGCAAGAATGACCAGTGCAAGCGAACGCGCGTTTCGGCAAATCTGGCGATAGTTGGTGACCAGCTCACGATTTCCTACCTCACTTTGGATGTGCGCCGAGCAGGCTACACCGACAAAGCGCCCCAAGCCATTCTCGTGCGAGCGCCAGGCAACGCCTGCGACAATCCTCGTTGCCAAATTGCGCCAGCGCAATGACGCCCGCCCGCCATTGCCGCTTGATTGCGACGATGCCCATTGATCGACATAATACGCATGACCGCAATGGGCGTGGAGCAATGGCAGGCCAGCAACCACACAGCCAGCCGAAAGGCAGTTTGCTGCGCTCGTTCTCGGTCGAAATCGAGACGGGGCTGGACGAGAGCGAAGTACAGAAGCGTCAGGCGCGCTTCGGGCCAAATGTGATCGAAGCAGAAAAGGCCGTCTCGGCATTCACGCTCTTCTCTCACCAGCTCACCAATCCGGTCGTGTACCTGCTGGCAGCGGCTGCCCTCCTCGCATTTCTTTTCGGCCAGAACATCGAAGCCCTTGCCGTTGTTGCCGTCCTGCTGATCAATACGGCAATCGGATATTCGGCGGAGATGAAGGCCACCCGTTCGATGGAGGCGCTGCGCACGCTGGGTCACCGCTCGGCTCGCGTGTTGCGCAGCGGGCATCAGCGTGTCGTGCCTGCAGAACAAGTCGTGCCGGGCGATATCGTCCTGATCGAGGCAGGTGACCTTGTCTCAGCCGACATTCGCATTCTCGAAGGATCGAACCTCGCGGCGAATGAATCGACGCTGACAGGCGAATCCGTACCGGTCGACAAGAGCGCCGATCCCGTTCCGCCCGAAACAAGATTGGCCGAGCGTGGCAGTATGCTGTTCAAAGGCACGGCCGTGACCAGCGGAAGCGGCATCGGCCTGGTTGTCGGCACGGGACACGACACCGCTCTGGGAGAGATATCGCAACTGGTAAAGCAGGCCAGCCCCGCGCAATCACCACTGGAACAGCGTCTGGCGAAAGTGGCCGGGCAGTTGGTCTGGCTAACGATCCTGCTGGCTGTGGGCGTGGTTGCCGCAGGCCTTGCGCGTGATGCAGATCTCCTCCTTATGGTAACGACAGGGATAGCCCTGGCGGTCGCGGCCATTCCCGAAGGTTTGCCAATTGTTGCAACTCTGGCTCTGGGACAGGGCATGTGGCGCATGGCCCGGAAGAATGCCTTGGTGCGACAGCTCTCGGCTGTCGAGACTTTCGGTTCGGTTTCGCTGATACTCACTGACAAGACCGGAACGCTGACCGAAAACCGCATGGTTGTTGAAGCGGTGTGCCTGCCATCTGCCGATCTGGCGCCGACAAGCTTCGCGCCAGGCGTTCTGGTCGGCGATGAAGGCCTGCTGCTAAACGAATTGCTAAAGATCGCAGCCCTGTGCAGTTCCAGCGAGATCAACGCGGACAACGGCGAAGCAGTCGGCGATCCGTTGGAAATCGCCTTGCTGCAAGCCGCCGAAAGCGTGGGATTGCCACGCAAGGAACTTCTCGAAGAGGCTCCGCAGGTCCGCGTTGATGCGTTTTCAGCCGAAGTCCGCATGATGGCTACGGTTCACCGCAGCGGGAAAGAATTCGACTACGCAATCAAGGGCGCGCCTGAAGCGGTCATCGGTCACTGCACCTGCCTGCGCTTCCGGGATGGTGACCGACCGCTAGACGACAAATCGCGCCGGGAATGGCGAGACCTTGTCCATCAGCTTGCCGGAGATGGCATGCGCGTACTTGCGTTGGCGGAGAAGACCAGTGCTTCTGCGCAGGACGACCCCTACGCCGGTCTGACGTTGCTGGGGCTGGTTGGCCTGCGTGACCCCGCCCGCGCAGATGTGGCCGAGGCAATCGCCGCTTGCCATAGCGCCGGAATAGACGTGGCCATAGTCACTGGCGATCACGCGGTAACTGCTATCAATATCGGACGGGAAGTTGGTCTGCCTGTCGACGGCAAAGAAGCAATGGAAGGGCACTCTCTTGCCCGAATGGATTTCGACAGCGACACGCTGCGATCGACAACGGTTTTCGCCCGCGTCAACCCCAGCGAGAAGCTGGCCTTGGTGAAGGCCTTCCAGAATGCCGGTGAAGTGGTTGCCATGACTGGCGACGGGGTGAATGACGCCCCCGCCCTGCGCCAGGCCGACATCGGCGTGGCCATGGGAAAGAAGGGCACCGACGTTGCCCGCGAAGCCGCTGCAATGGTGCTGCTCGACGATGCCTTCAGCACGATTGTGGCTGCCATTCGCGAAGGCCGCATCATCTTTGAGAACATTCGGCGGTTCTCGGTCTATCTCCTAGCCTGCAATCTCAGCGAAGTGCTTGCGGTCGGCCTGGCGGTGCTACTGGCGCTGCCGCTTCCGATCCTTCCACTGCAGATTTTGTTCCTGAACCTTGTCACAGACGTCTTCCCAGCCTTCGCACTGGCAACGGCGAAGGGGGACGAGGCGATCATGACACGCCGCCCACGCCCATCGACCGAGCCGCTGCTTGGCCCGCCCGAATGGCGTCGGATCATTTTCCACGGCTTGGCCCTGTCGGGAGCGGTATTTGTGGCCATGACGATCGCGGATCGGCATTTGGGGCTGCAGGGCGCGCAACTCGTGACAGTGACCTTTCTCACCCTCGCCTTTTCCCAGCTTTGGCATGTTTTCAACCTGCGCCATCAGGATTCCGGCATCCTGCGCAACGAAGTGACCCGCAGTGTCTGGGTCTGGGTCGCGCTTGTTTTCTGCAGTGCCCTGCTCTGCCTCGCCGTCTATCTGCCACAACTTCGCTTCGTGCTGGGCCTTGCCCGCCCGGACGGGCAAATGTGGTTCGTAGCGATCATGGCCAGCCTTGCTCCGCTGGCCCTGATACAGTTGGCGAAGCCATTGGCGCATCTGGTGCAACGAGCTGCCAAATGAATGCACTTATTCCGTTGCTGCAGTTTCTCGTTTGCGCATTGCTGATCGGCTTCGCAGGGCACAAACTGACGCGTTATGCCGGCGTGATCTCGGCCAAGACCGGGCTCCCCAGCTCCTGGATCGGGCTCGTCCTGTTGTCTACGGCAACATCCTTGCCCGAATTGTCTACCGGCATAAGCGCAGTCACCCTGTTCGATACGCCCGACATTGCCATGGGCGATGCCTTGGGCAGTTGCATCCTCAACCTTGCCATGCTGGTAGCCCTCGACGCGCTTAGCCGGGACGAGCCAATCTATGCCCGGATAAACCAGAGCCATGTTCTGACGGCAGGCTTCGGCATCATCCTGATCGGCATCGTCGGCCTGACGATCCTCAGCGCCGGGACGGTCGTCGGTCGTGCGCTTTATCATGTGAGTGCTTACACGCCCCTGATCGTCCTGATCTATTTCGTCGCCATCAGGGCAACCTTCATGCACGAACGTCGGCTGACAATAACTTCGCCCCACACCGAGGCGCCCGATCCCCTTGGCCTTCGGCAGGCCGTGCTGCGCTATGCCGCGGCCGCAATCGTTGTGGCTATCGCCGGCAGCCTTCTTCCTTCTGTCGGCCTGCAGATTGCTGTAGCTACCGGCTGGGAAGCTGGTTTTGTCGGCACGCTATTTGTCGCTCTGGCAACATCACTTCCGGAATTCGTGGTGATTGTCAGTGCCCTGCAGCGTAATTCGCCAGATATGGCGATTGCTGCCCTTCTTGGCAGCAACCTATTCGACATTCTGGTCATCGCCCTTGATGACCTCGCCTATGCTGAAGGCAGCATATTCGCAGCCGTTTCACCGGCCCATGCAGCCTCGGCGCTTGCGGCTGTGATCATGAACGGAATTTTTGTCGTGGCGCTGCTCTATCGGCCAAAGAACCGCTTCTTCGGAACGATCAGCTGGACTGGTCTTTCGCTGGTCTCGATCTACTTCTTCAGCGCCTATTTCATCTATCTCTATGGCGCATAAGGGCGCTGTCAGTCCAACGGGTGCTGGCCACTCACCCAGGGAAGCATGGTTGTGCCCTATCCCGCAAACCTCGCCCGTCAATCAGGTGCATTTACTCTGACAGCGCCCCTTCGGAAAATGCCGCAGAGCTGCGGGATTTCCTGAGTGATTCCAAAACTTCTTTGTATATCAATATACTAGGTGGCGGAGGACGTAGTCAGCTGCGAACCGCCCTCCACGCTGATTTCGCTGTTTACAGGGAATTTACAGGGAAATTGCATTTTTCCGCGTGAGCTGAGCGCAGATTATCGCTTTCAAACCCGCAGATTTCCGCCGTTTACTGACCCAAATTCCCTGCGTCAGGAACAGGGAATTTAAATCGAGATATCAGGGAATGGAAATGCGCGAACAGGGACTGGAAAGTCCCTGAACAGCGAACCGAAATCGTCAGCTATTCCGCAAGCTCAGCGTGCAGAAGAACTATCGCATGTCCCTCGCGCTGGACCAACACTTGCTCGCTCAACGCCTCAACCTCCCGCCGAGACCATTCGCCGAGCCAAACGCCGGGATCGCAGTCCGTCATCTCGGACGCTCCGGCCGTAGTGAAGTCATTGCCGATAGCGATTGAATCGGCGGATGGCTCCTGCCCGATAGCAACATCGATGAACGGGAAATCATCGGGTTTGTAGAACCGTTTGATCCTGCCGTGATGAAGGAACACGAGTGCCAAGGTCTCGCGGTGTGCATCGACATAGCTGCGCGCCATCGCTTCCTTGCTGACGAAGAACTCGCTCGCCAAGCGTCGCACCTCGTTGAGATCGGGCTGCGACGTGGTCAAGTTCTCGCGGATTTTCCTGGGCGGCATAAGAAGATGGGCAGCGAAGCGATTGGCTTCCGCCTCGATCCGCACATGCCGGTTCTTCGTGCTCGCGTCAGCGTTGTTCAGATCTCCATGGGAGCAGGCAAAGCCGCCGCCGCTCTTCGGCAAATGGGTTGGCAGCAGGAAGTGGCCCAGTTCGTGTCCGATCGAGAACCGCTTACGCTTGGCGGTGCTCGAACGCGCCAGAAGTATCATTCCGTCTGCCTTGTACTCGTCCATGACGATAGCCGCCTCATAGGCGGAGGTATCTGTTTCGCGGATATCGTGGATATCGAGACGGCGGCAAAGCGCCTTGATGTCGAAGTCCAGCGGCAGGTCTGGCGCGAGTTCGTGGATGCGGGCGGCAAGCCTGGCAGGCGACCCCACTCCGTCGAGCTCGATCCGGTCGAGCGTCAATCCTGCTGTTCCCGCCGCTTCTTCAAGGATTCCATCATAAGGCGGATCGTTTCGCGATCGCCTTGGTCAAGCGCTTTGAGGTCCCTGAACATGGCTACCATCTCGGCTGGCTGATCTTCGGCTTCGGGATTCTCACCCACTAGATCTGTCACGCGCACACGAAACAACTCGGCAAGCTTCAGGACGAGCTCCATTGAGGGGTTGCTCGTCTTTGCCTTCTCGAGATTAAAGACGTGCGCCTTCGATATGCCGACGGCATTCGCAACGTCCTGGAGCGACATGCGGTTCGCAATGCGCTGTTCGCGCAGGCGATGAGCAAAGCTCATAATTGATCTCCCCGTTCAATCGAGTTGTGCACAGTCATACCACCGGTCTTGCGCAATTCAAGCGTTCACTTTATGCATACAGTATCGGTTTCTTGATTCGGGAAGGCACAGCATGGCCAGCATCTCCAAAGCGATCGTCGACCTGCCGGTTGAACATCTGCAACCCTACGCGCGCAATGCTCGCACGCATTCGAAGAAGCAGGTGAAGCAAATCGCTGCATCGATCGAGCGGTTCGGCTTTACCAATCCAGTCCTCGTGTCCGACCAGGGCGAGATCATTGCCGGTCATGGCAGGGTCGAAGCCGCAAAGCTGCTTGGCTGGAAGAAGGTCCCGACCCTCGCGCTCTCGCACCTCTCCGAGTCCGAGAGACGCGCCTACGTGCTGGCCGATAACAAGCTTGCTCTCAATGCCGGCTGGGACAAGGAAATCCTAGCCATCGAGCTGCAGGCGCTGATCGATCTCGACTTCGACATCGAGGTGACGGGGTTTAGCCTGGCCGAGGTGGACTTCGCACTTGTAGATGCGCGTGATGCCGATCCAGACGTGATCATTGGCTCCGAGGATGCCGTGCCCGAGCCCCAAGGCGAGCCAGTCACCAGTGTGGGCGACATCTGGCAACTGGGGAGGCATCGGCTGCTTTGCGGCGACACACGCGATGCAAACGGCATGAACACGCTGATGCATGGGGAGACCGCCGATCTGGTGTTCACCGATCCGCCATATAACGTTGCAATCGACGGCAATGTCTGCGGCCTGGGGGCGGTCAAGCATCGCGAGTTCGCCTTTGCGTCCGGCGAGATGAGCGAGAGCCAGTTTACCCGCTTCCTTGCCGACACGCTCGGCAATATCAGCCGGGTCATGCGCGAGGGGGCTATCGCGTTTGTCTGCATGGACTGGCGTCACATGGGCGAACTGCTTGCCGCCGGGAGCGAAGCGTTCACCGAACTGAAAAACCTTGTTGTCTGGAACAAGACGAATGGCGGTATGGGTGCCTTCTACCGTTCAAAGCACGAGCTGATCTTCGTGTTCAAGCAGGGCGATGTCCCCCATACCAACAGCTTCGGCCTTGGCGAGACAGGCCGTTATCGCACCAATGTGTGGGACTATGCCGGGATCAGCTCGATTGGCGCCTCGCGGTCCGAGGAACTGGCCATGCACCCCACCGTCAAGCCGGTGGCCCTCATTGCTGATGCAATCATGGACTGCTCCAGGCGCGGTGAAATCGTTCTCGATGGGTTCGGCGGCTCTGGCAGTACGCTCATCGCAGCAGAGAAGACCGGAAGAGCCGCCCGCCTGATCGAGTACGATCCGCTCTATTGCGACACGATAATCCGGCGATGGGAAGCCTATACGGGTAAACGCGCGAAGCTCTCCGGGACAGGCGAGTACTTCGAGGACGTGGCGGACGCACGCCTGTACACCGATCTGGAGGCTGCCGAATGAAAGGGGCGCCCAAGACGAAGCCGGCGGCTGATGCCACGTACGATGTAGGTTACGGCAAGCCGCCTGCCGAGCACAGGTTCGAGAAGGGTCGATCGGGCAATCCGCGGGGCCGACCGAAAGGTTCGAAGAACAAGGTCGAGAAAGCCCCGAACTTCCAAGTCGGCACCCAGCCCGCAAACCAGATGCTGCTCGAAGAGGCCTACCGCACGGTAACCGTGCGTGAAGGCGACCAGCTCATTGAGCTGCCGGCCATCAAGGCGGTTTTTCGCGCGATGGGCGTATCGGCCATGAAGGGCAACAGGCTTGCTCAGGCAACAATGGCCGAGCTTGTCCGGGAGATCGAAGAGGAAGACCGCAAAGCCAGGGTCGATCACTTCGAAGTTGCCTGTGAATACAAGAGCGGATGGGAGGAAGCCATCGAACGTGCGAAACGTCACGGTCTTCCTGTCCCCGAGCCAGTTCCCCATCCCGACGATGTCATCATCGATGTTCGCAACTCGCAAGTGCGATACGAGGGACCGCTTACCAGGGAAGAGAAGCGCAAGTTCGATCGCCTTCTCGCTTTCCGCGATGACCAGCAAGAGGAAGTCAGTCACCTCGCCGACGCTTACCGCAGGAATGCGGAGGAAAATGTACCTGCCGGCATCCTGCGAACGATCGCGGATGCCTGGGAGCGCGCGACCCGGTTGTACGATAAGTTGAATGGTCCCCTCCCCGAACGGTACCGCAAGCCGTTGCAGGACCGGTTCCGTGCATCGCTTCTCATCAGCCCCCCAGCCGAGGAACCGAGATGACCCCTCGCCCAGTTACATTGTCGAAACCCGCGCAGAAACAGCTCGCGGCGATTTCAGGAGACAAGGTCGTCGTGGCCGATGTGCTCACGATCACGCGCGACAACGTTGCGGACTTTGCCCACCTCGGCATCGCCTTTGAAATTGAGACGGTTACGGTCACCAATTCAGCACTGCCTCCCGCGTCCTGCGGCTTATGGTCGCGGCGCAACCTCGATGGCTGGGAGCAGAAAAGGGCGGACCTTTCGAAGGAGACCCGGGATGTCTCGCACTTCGCGCCAAGCTGGCATGGAAGTGGCACCCACCTCGTAACGCGCACGATCAAAGCATATCCAATCGAATATCATCCGGCACGGATGCTGTCGGTGTCCGCTACCATTCTGGAGCCTTTGCGTGATGCCGCACTGGTTCGAATCCGTGTCGATCAGCCACTTTATAAGCATGATGCTGACTTCAATCGCGACCTTCAGTTCAACCTCCGTCTGCTCAGCGAACTGATCGGCTCGGCGGCAATATTCGATGCCGACCTTACGGACGAAGAGTATGCGAAAATCCAGCAGGTTGAATGGGAGCTGTTGCCAGCAGGCAGCCGGGAAACAGTTCTGGCGGACATGGCTGCTCGCAAGAATCTGGACCCTGAGCGCGTGCGGGTCGCGAGCGAAAGGCTGGAAACGTTGACGAGATTCGAACCGAGCGAGCTTATCGTCGGCAAGGGACGGTTCTCGCTATTTCGGTGCGCGATTTGGTGACCGGCTTGTTGCTCTCGAGAACCTCGAATACGGCAACGCGCTTTATGTATTCGAGAAAGACTGGGAAGCGATGAGTCAGCTCAGCCGAACCGAACTCATGAAGCGAAGAGATGCAACTGTTATCCGCGTCCCGCACGTGAAAGGCTGGCAATCAGTTATCCGTAAGCTCTTGCTAAATCGCTGAGATCCTCTCGTGCTCGAGCCCGACGATCCGTTCTGTCCGTTTCCCGCGCCTTTTTTATGTAGCTGAGAATGTCCGCTTTGCGCCCTTATTCTGTTGAAAAACTCCTCTTGCGAAGAGGGCGAACCGCTGATTCAGTGATCTTCGTAATCAGGAGATTGGCTGATGATGGGCGAGCGAACGGTGAT
>MDTG01400609.1_pt1 | contig 43975 bp, 52 predicted proteins | sample 811421 | NCBI WGS metagenome assembly MDTG01 (sample SAMN05326645, study PRJNA326480) | marine metagenome | isolation source: seawater | place: Pacific Ocean: South East | collected 2011 | reverse complement strand
TTTCTGGAATAAATTGGAAATTTTTCTTTTCTTTTGGAATAATTTCTTTAATAGTTACACCATACTTATGGAATGGCTTAAAGGAATATCAAAGACAAAGAATTTTAACACTTTTTGATCCAGAGAATGATCCCTTGGGTTCTGGTTATCACATAATTCAATCGCAGATTGCAATTGGATCTGGTGGAACATTTGGTAAGGGTTGGTTAAAGGGTACCCAGTCACATTTAGACTTTTTACCTGAAAAACATACAGATTTTATTTTTTCAATGTTAGGTGAAGAATTTGGATTCCTTGGGACTTTATCAGTTATTGGTTTGATATGCTTAATCACCTATATTGCTTACCACATCACTGGAAAAATTATTCATGATATTTTTTGTAGAATCGTAGGATATGGAATCATTACTAATTTTTTCTTTGCATCTTTTATAAACATGTCAATGGTAATCGGGATTTTACCTATTGTAGGTTTACCACTTCCCTTAGTTTCTTTTGGAGGTTCGTCGATGATTACCTACTTTTTAGGTTTTGGAATTATATTATCTATTGATAGACACCTTAAAACACGTTAGGTGGATCCTTTATCAGATAATAGAATAGCAATTTTTTTTGTTTGATTAAACCTACTGAGTATAATTGTTAATACAACCAAAATAGGAACACTCAGAAACATACCTGCAGTTCCCCATATTTTTCCCATAATAGTTAAAAAAATAATCATAACAATTGGACTAATATTTAAAGTGTTTCCCATAAGTTTGGGTTCTAAGATATTTCCGATAAATATTTGAGTAAACAATAACAGTATTAATGTCAGAGTTGGTTCAAGAATATTTAAATATTGAATAAGTGAGAATATAGAAGGGATAATTACGCCAAGCAATGAACCAATAACCGGTATAAAATTTAATAAAAAAGAAAGAACTCCAAAAGTTGGAGCTAAATCATTATTTAAAAAATTAAGAACAACGAAGGTTAATAATCCTGTCAAAAAACTGGTGAAAGTCTTTAATTTAAAATAGTAAAAAACATCAGAGTTAATCTTTTTAATTATTTGGATATTTTTTTTTTCAAAAATAATATTTATCTTTTTTTTGAAATATTTTTCCTCAAGAATAAAGAATACTAAAAATATAATAATAAATGAAAAGTGCCCAGCAAAAGAAGAAAGATTATTTAGCGTTTTAGAAAAAATTGCAATGAGATTAAGTGAATTTAGAAATTCTTTTTTAGGAAAAAAACTTCCTATTGGAGATTCTAAAAACATTTGGATAATAATTTCTAAGTTTTTTTGATAAATAACAGAGTTCGCCACAACTTGCGAAATATTGAATTTAAGAATAATCCAGAAAAAGTAAAAAATAGTAAAAATTGTTATGAACATAAATAGTATAGCAACTATTTCATGAAGATTAATACTCAGATATTTTTTAAAAATAAACAATAGTTGGTTGGATAATGATTTGATTACAATAAAAATGAAAAGTGCCAGAGATAGAGGAAGTAATATAAACTTCCCGTAAAAAAGTAAAATGGTAAAAAGAAATAAAAATAGCAAAGTTAGGTTAATTCTCATTTTTTTTATTATTTGTAATCTTCAAGAGTTTGTATCATTTTTGTTGTGCCAAATAAATCTGAATCAGTTTCTTCAATTCTTTCACTTTTGATTAATCCTATTCCTTTTGCGTACCATTCTTTTGAAGTAATTTTAATTTTTATTGCTCCAATTTCGCTATCACCTATAAATTTTGTTTCTCCCTTGCCTTCTACTAATAAACAGTTTTTGAATTTACCTAGTGTTGTTGTAATTGTCGCGTTATTTCTAATTATTTCATAATTAATTTGAAAGTTTGTGGTGGCTCGATAATCATAGTATGGATACCTCTTGAGAATCAGGTATGTTTTGCTTTCAACCTCCCATTTCTTACCAACGTCTAATGGTAGAGGTAAAACAATTCTTTTATCTTTTGGAAAATTTATTGATTTGTCCTTTATAAATGAGAAACCTTTTCTGTAAATACCTTTTTTATCTTTTTCATAGTAAAAAATGGAACCGTCTTCTCTTAAAAGAGGAAAAAATGTGTTTTTTTTTCCTTCAACCTCAATATTTTTTTTCCCAAGTGATAAATTAACTTTTTTATAAACAGTTTTCTTTTCAATTTCTGGTTGAATTTCAACTTTGTATGACCATTTTTTTTTTTTTTCAAGCGGAAAGTAAGAATTATTGCTTTCTGAACATCCAATTATTAAAAAAAACAATAAAAGATATTTCATTATTTTTCTGGCAAGAGTTGATTTGGCATATCAAAAAAATTAAGTTTTGAACTTACTGATGTTGCCTTTTCTTTCTTTAAGACAGAAGATATTATATTTTTTTTATTTTCATCTACCTGCTCTCCCATTTGAGGAATCCCATTTTTAATATTAACTTGTGCTTTTGAAATTTTTTCATGCACTTCTTTATTATATTTTAAACTAAATGATCTAGGAGTGCTAAGACCAGCTAGATCATCCATATCGGCAATCCAAATATAAATAGATCCTTCTGAATTAATAAGAGCATTAGGTTCATATATTTGTGCAGCTATTAATCTGAATCTATCAGGTAAGGAATCATTGGAGGGCCATCCTAACAGATTTTTAAATGAGTCGTAGGTTAAAACGTAGAAGAGGGTTGTCAAAATGACCATGGTGGACTTTATCACCCAATGAAAATTTGTTCTTAAATTGAATAGCACTAACAGGAATGCTAAAATAACATAACATATTATTAATAAAAAAATTTCTGAACTCATACAATCCTTTCGTTAATTTTCTGGAACCAATCTTTTGAATAGGTTGCCAGATATACTTACAGTTCCGTTTTGTGTAATATTAAATCTTGTAGCAGTTTTTTCTACACCTTTTTTTTCTAAATTCAATGTTCCGTAATAAATAACTTCAAGTTGTGGGTTAACTTTTTCTACTTTTACATTTACATCAACTGGTTGCTCTGTTTTTGTAGCATAATAATGGATATTTACAATATATTCTCCTGGAACAACAGCTCTTATAGTAACAACTTCTTGATTAAGAGGATTTTGAATTTTCTCTCCATTTACTTCAATAGTATCATTTAAAAGTCCTCTGTCATCCCTGTCTAAATGGACAAATCCTGCTTCCTTGCCTCTAAACCAAACTAATTCACCAGTAGGGCTTTGAACATAAGTATCGATATCGTCTGGACTATTATCCTTCCAACTAACAGTGATTATATATTCAGCTTTGGGATTTATAACTCCTGTTTTAGGTATTGGATTCATGAAAATAATAGCTAAAAACATCAGTAATGTAAAAGACAGTAATATATTAAACAGTAAATCTGTGAATGGGTCTGCTTTTAATCTTCTTCCTGAATAAGACATTATAAACTATTATCTATGCTAACTTCTGAAATTTGGTTTAGCACAGAAAACAATTCTTCACACCCACTTTCCAGATTGTAATACTGAATTGCAACCATAACTCCAGCAACCAAAGCTGACAACGTTGTATAAAGTGCAACTCCCATTCCGCTTCCCATTGTTGTTAATACTCCTTGCAAGAGCGTTACATCAAAAGTTGTTATATCCGACAGAGAACCTAGCATTATAATAAAACCGATAACAGTACCAATCAAACCTAGCTTTAGCATTATATCAGAACAAAACCACCCAAACTCATAAAATCCAACTGTCCTCTTAATGTAGCTATCGAGAATTTGAGCATGAGATGTTGCACCATTTTTTTTTAAACCAATTAAATCTTTAAAGTAATCGCAAACAATGCCATCAGAAATCTCACCTTTCGAGGTGAGTATAAGTGACCCCTCGATTATTCTAAGTTTCACATTTTCATTTAATAAACCTTTTTTTATTACATGTGCCTTATTTAACTCGTCAGAAATTATAAAGGTATAATAGAAACAGTGCATACTTATTGCAATAAAAGACAGAATGATCAAGCTAGTAATATAACTTTTATCAGAGCTAACGATTTTTATAATCAATCCCTGGTCATAAATAAAAAAAATGAAAAAACTCATTAGGCTGAATTGAAGAAGCCATTTTAGAAATAATTTATGTACTTTTGTCATAAAAAAACCTTTTTAAGTTAATAATGAATTAAACTTTCAACAGAAGTTTCTAATTTTTTTCTTCCCTCCAGAAAATCTAATTCAATAAGTGATAAAAAGCAAGATACCAATCCACCTGACTTTTTAATTAACTCAGAGGCTGCGTGAGCAGTTCCTCCAGTTGCAAGAAGATCGTCAACTAATAATACTTTCCTTTGGTTAAGATCTACATTCACCTCAAGCACATCTTTTCCATATTCAAGTTTATATTCATAGCTAATTTTATTACCAGGTAATTTATTTTTTTTTCTAATCATTATAAAACCTTTTTCTAGTTTGTATGCTAATGAAGAACCAAAGATAAAACCTCTAGCATCAATACCCGCTATCAAATCAAATTCATATTTTAAACATAGTTTTTCTAATTTATTTATCGCAGAATTAAATGCTTTGCTATGTGTTAAGAGTGTTGATATATCATAAAATAAAATACCAGGTTTGGGGTAATTTGGTATTTTGCTTATAAAGGTTTCGATTTCTTTGACCTGCATTTTGAAAAATAAAATATTATAAATTATTATTTTTTATTTAAAAAATTTAACAATTAAATATGATGAAGTTTAACAAACATCTTTATAACTGAGTAAATTTTTATATACAAAACAACAAGAATATATATATATATTTCATTTACAACCTAAATATATGAATTCACAAGATATAAAATTTGAGCTAATTGATAAATCTTTTATGATTATTGATAAGGAGGGCTGGGAAAACTTTTCATTTAAAAAGCTAGCTTATGAAAAAAAAATAAATGTTAGTAAAATTAAACAATTGTTGGGATCAAAAAAAGAATTATTGAAAGAATTTTCAAAGATGATTGATTTTCGTGTTGAAAAAGACTTTGATTTTAATAGTTTAGCTGATTCCTCAACAAAAGATAATCTCTTTGAATTAATAATGTTAAGATTAGACTATATGCAACCTTATAAAAGTTCACTTAAAATGATAATTTTTTCTTTAAGAAAAAGACCAAGTATGTTGAAGTCAATTTCTGAAAACGTATCGAGTTCTCTAGACTTTTATTTGGAATTAACTAAAGCATATGATAATTCATTCTTTGATATATTTAAAAAAAAATCTATTTTCCTTATTTATAGCTATATTTTTAAAGTTTGGCTTGATGACGATTCTGAGGAGCTCTCCAAAACAATGTCTGAACTCGACAAGGTTTTGTCTATTTCTGAAAAAATAGCAAATAAACTTAAAAATTACGCTTTATTTTAAATTTCTGTAATGCAGTCTTTTGTTTCTTATATAAAACTTTATCATTAAAATCTTTTATGAGATTATGAAATAGACTATACCAATTAACTTTAGCATTTAGATGTAGAAACACAGACCCTAGTCCAATTGCAGCTCTATCCATAAATACAAATTCGCGAGGTGGTTTAACTCCACCGATTTTTTTTAGTTCCTTATGAACTTTTGCAGCAGCTTCAGCACCATATGTTGTGGAATTTGTGTCTTGCATCTTTCTTATTTTATTTTCCATCAAAGGAGAATAAAGAAACTTAGCCCATATATTGAGAATTTCAATCATTTCATTAGAGATGTTTTCAAACCCCCAACTTTCATAAGCATGCACAGCTAAATCATTATTATTAGTTTTTATTGCATAGTAAAGATCGATCACTCCTTTTACAAAAGAAGGTTTGAAAATTCTAATGCAACCAAAATCCAAAAGATTTATGTTTCCTTTTTCATCAGATGAATAATTTCCTAAGTGTGGATCGCCATGAATCATTCCATAATTATAAAAAGGATAATACCAGGCTTTAAACATATTTATTGCAATCTTTTTTCTAATGTTATGAGGGTGATTTTTGAAATGTAGAAGTTTGAATCCTCTCAAATAATTCATACTAATTAATCTCTTAGTTGAAATATCTTCAAAAACTTTTGGTATTCTAATTTCTTTAGTTTTTTGAAAGATTTGCTGGAATAATTTTATATTCTTTTGTTCTTCATTGTAATCAAGTTCTTCTTTAATTCTTTCACTAATTTCCTTTTGGATTTCAGATGTATCAATACTACTATCGATTCTCTTATATACTGAAAAAATTAATTTTAATTGATTAATATCAGCATCTACAATTGATATCATGTCAGGATATTGCAATTTACAAACTATTTTTTGTTTTTTGTGTTCAGCTTTATGAACTTGGCCTAAAGATGCTGCAGCAAAGGGCTCTTTATCAAAGGAATCAAAAGAATCTAACCAATTAAAACCCAACTCATTTTTCATTCGTCTTTTTACAAAATTCCAACCCATTGGTGGTGCATTAGACTGAAGCTTGGTTAACTCTTTCACATATTCTTCTGGTAAAAGATCTGGAACTGTAGAGAGAAGTTGAGCAATTTTCATGATTGGTCCCTTTAAACTTCCTAAGATATTCTTTAAATCCTCTGCATTTTTTTCGGATTCCTTGTTTAAGAATTTGGTTCCAAATAACTTGATTGCTATATTACCTGCAGAAGTACCTAAATTGGCGTATCTAATAACTCTTTTTGAAAATTTATTTATTTCGTCCATAAATGATAAGTTAATGGAAAAAAAAAAAAATTAAATGAAAATCATCAGAACTAAGAAAAATATAGACAATAGAAAATAGTTTTTTGATAAAAATTCAAGAAACCTAACTTTGATATATTTTTTATATGTAAATTGATTGGTTTCTTCCATCTATGAGTTTTGCAAAATTTATTCCAAAAATTAGGTTTTTCTTAAAGTCAGAAAGTCTATCAGATTTAACATCTTTTCTTTTTCTTCTGAGTCAGAGAAAACTCCAAGGCTATCTTTTGCCATTGTTGAAAAATGACTGGCTTTTTTTATGCAATCATTTTTAACGTTATATTTCTCCATAATTTTAACAATTGTTTCAAAATCACTTTGTGTTGGAGGGTTTTTAAAAATTATATGCTCGATTAATTTTTTTTCTTTTTTATTTGATCTCTTATAACAAATAATCAAAGGAAGAGACATCTTTCCTTCTTTTAGATCATTGCCGGTATTTTTACCTGATGTATTAGCATTAGAAAAGTAATCAAGTGTGTCGTCAATAATCTGATATGCAATGCCTAAAAAGGTCCCAAATTCAGAAAGACTATTCTTTTTTTCAGAATTAACTTCACTTATCACTCCGCTAATAGTACACGCTGCAGAAAATAGTTCTGCTGTTTTATGGGTTATAATGTCAAGATATTGAGACTCACTAGTTAAAAAATTTCTAATTGAGGCTAATTGTTTTACCTCACCATGTGTGATTTTAAGAGATGCATTTGAGATTATATCTAAACACAGGGTTGACCCGTCATCAATTAGCATCCTAAATGCTTTACTTAAAAGGTAGTCTCCGACAAGGATACTAGATTTATTATCCCACACAAGATTTGCTGTTAACTTTCCTCTTCTTTTTTTACTATTATCAATAACATCATCATGAAGTAATGTGGCAGTATGAATAAATTCAATTACTGCCGCAAGGTTAACATGTCTTTCACCAGTGTATTTGCATAACTTTGCACATGCAACTGTTAGGAGAGGTCTTATTCTTTTACCACCAGAATTAATTATATGATTTGATAAATCTATTATAAGAGAGGCGCTTCCATGAAGATTACTAATAATTTTATGATTTATTTTATGGATGTCATTTTCAAGCCAATTTAGGAAAACCTCATTATTTTCTTTTAAGTTTTTATTTTTTAAATTTATGACATTCATTATTAATAAATTATAATTTGAAAAATTATTTAATTGGGTATCATTAAGTAAAATATAGTATTCTACAATTGAATTTTAAATTAATATCTTATAATAAAATCTGTAATGTTAACATTTCAAGAAATTATTAGTAATCTAGAGAGCTATTGGGAAGAAAAAGGTTGTACAAAAATTCAGTCTTTTGATATGGAAATGGGGGCTGCAACATTTCATCCGGCAACGGTTTTGAAGGCAGTTGGGAAAAAACCATGGAGCACAGTTTTCGTACAACCTTGCAGAAGACCTTCAGATGGTAGATATGGCCAAAACCCCAATAGACTTCAACATTATTATCAGTTACAGGTCTTGATAAAACCAAATCCTCTAAATTCTCAAGAACTTTACCTTGAAAGTCTGAGTACAATAGGCATTGATAAAAAACTTAATGATATAAAATTTATTGAAGATGATTGGGAAAGTCCTACACTTGGTGCAACAGGACTTGGCTGGGAGGTGCAATGTAATGGGATGGAAATTAGTCAGTTTACATATTTTCAACAAATTGGCGGATTAGAGTGTAAACCTGTAAGTTTAGAAATAACATATGGTCTTGAGAGAATCACAACTTTTGTTCAGAATATTGAAAGTGTATACGACATAAAATTCGATAAGTCAGGACTTACCTACAGAGATATTTTTTTTGAGAATGAAAAACAAATGTCATTTTATAACTTTCAATACGCACCAAAGGACTATTTGTATGAGTCATTTAGATATTTTGAAAAAAATTCAAAGATTTTGATAAATGAAAAACTACCTATACCAGCTTACGAACAATGTATTAAAGCTAGCCACGCATTTAATCTACTTGATTCTAGGGGTCTTGTTTCAGTATCTGAAAGACAAGCATATATTCTTAGAATAAGATCTTTGGTACAAGAATGTTGCAAACTTGTGATAAACGAAAATGAGTGATTTTATTTTAGAAATTTATGGGGAAGAAATTCCTTCCTCTGCACAAATGTTAATTGAAAAATCATTGCAAGACTCATTTAATGAATTATTTAAGGGTTTTGATATCAAATTTGAAAACATCTTTTCGTATTCTACTTCTAGGCGAATAGTAATTTTCATAAAAGGTCTCTCTAAAGAAACTTCTCCAAAAGATAAAGAATTAAGAGGTCCGAGAGTTGATTCTGACCAACGAGCAGTTAGTGGTTTTATGAAGTCAAATAATATAGTAGATATTGAGACATTAGATAAAAAAGAAATAAATGGAAAATTTTATTTTATTTTATTAAAAAAAACTGATGCTAAAAAAGTAAATGTAATTCTTCAAATAAAAATACCTGAAATTCTTCGCTCAATAAATTGGATTAAATCAATGCGGTGGGGAAGTAATAACGATAGGTGGATTAGACCAATTAAAAATATTTTATGTGTTTTTGATAAGAAGGTAATTAAGTTTGATTTCGCTGGTGTAACTTCAAATTTTTATACATTTGGAAACTATAATATTGATGATAAGAAGATAAAATTTACAAATTTTCAAAACTATAAAAAGGAATTACAAAAAAACAAAGTAAAATTAGACAGAATTGATAGAAAAAAATTTATAATAGAACAGCTTAAAAGTTTTTGTTTAAAGAATAACCTAAAAAATAAGTTTAATCAGCAGTTAGTTGACAGAGTCTCTGATTCTGTAGAATGGCCAAATGCGTTTTTTGGATCATTCAGCAAAGATTATTTTGAGTTACCTGATTTTTTAATTGAAAATATACTCTCAGATAAACAAGACTATTTTTCATTTAGAGATAAGAAAAATAAATTAACAAATAAATTTTGTTTCGTTTCAAATCTTGAAAAAAAAAAAGAAAATCAACTGGTCAAAGGAAATCAAAATGTTTTGAGAGCTAGATTTAGCGATGCAAAGTTCTTTATTCAAGAGGATAAAAAAAAGAAATTACATGAAAGAATTGATGATCTAAAGAATATAGTTTTTTATGAGAAGGTTGGAACTCTTTTTGATAGATCGCAAAGAATTAATAGCTTAATCAATCACATTTATCAGGAATTAGGGATAAAGCTAGACAAAAAATTAAATAATTTATTAATTTCAAATGCTGATTTAACAACTGAGTTAGTAAAAGAATTTCCGAGTTTGCAGGGAAAAGTTGGTGGTTTCTTAGCTACTCAGGAAGGTTTGCACGTTGATTTATGTGCAGCTATATCTAATCAATATAACTATGAATTGAAAAGTTTAAATAATAATTTGTTAAACATTGTTTTATCAATATCTCAAAAATTTGATGGGATAGTAGGTTATTTTATTGCCAAAAAAAAAGTCAGTGGCTCCGGAGATCCTTATGGAATTAGACGTTCAACGTTATCAATTATTAAGATCTGCATTGAGAGTAAAATAGAGATAAATTTCTTAAATTTATTTAATTATTTAAAAAAACTTTATAAAAGTCAGAAGATTAGAATTGATTTAGAGTTTAGATTTTTAGATGATTATTTTAAAAAAAGAATAATGATTCTTCTTATTGAGCTAGGTTTTAGACAAGATGTCATTAAAAGTTCAATAATTGATGACGAGTTGAATCCTTATTTAATTTATGAAAGAGTGTTAAAACTTTCAACTTTTGTTAATTCAAGTGAAGGAAAGGATTTCTTAAAAGCATACAAGAGGATAGATGCTTTAGCTGAAAATTTAAATAATGAAGAAATAAAAAACGATATGTTAATCGAAAAAGAAGAATTAAACTTAAATAAACTATTACTAGAGATTAATAAAAAAATTAAAAATAAAGACAAAGACTTTATATTCAACGACACAAATATCCTTAATCAAATTACATTTGTGGTTAATGACTTCTTTGATAATGTAACTGTAAATGTTAAGAACTCAGAAATAAAAAAAAATAGAAAAATCTTAATAAGCAAATTCAATTCAAGTATAAGAAATCTGGGAAATTTTTCTCTAATTGAAACAAAATGAATAATAGCTTAAAGAAAAAAATAGAATTATCACAATTATTAGGAGAGATAGAATCCAATTTTGAATCAGAGAAAACGATAAAAAAGCTTGACTTTCTCCATTCAAAATCTAAAGCACATGTAATTGGTATCACTGGTTCTCCCGGAGCAGGAAAATCCTCATTAATAGATAAATTAGTCAGATTTATAAGAGGAAAAAAAAAATCAGTTGGTATTATAGCAATAGATCCGTCTTCAGAAAAGTCTGGTGGAGCTTTGTTAGGAGATAGAACGAGATTCTTATTAAACCCCTCAGATAATGAAGTCTTTGTAAGATCAATGGCTTCTAAAAGCTTTTTAGGAGGAGTTTCTGAATTTACATACCCATCAATGATTGTAATGAGATCAATATTTGATTTTTTGATAATTGAGACTGTTGGTGTTGGTCAATCTGAAACTTTTATAAAAGATATTAGCGATAGTGTTGTTTTGTGTATACAGCCAGGAAGCGGCGATACTATTCAATTTATGAAATCTGGCATTTTTGAAATTCCAGATATTATCGTTATTACGAAGACTGATTTAGAAAATTTATCTGATGTAACATATGCTGATTTAAGTGGAAGTAAGTCGTATTTTCAAAATAATAATGAATGGGAAATAAATATAATAAAAACATCCTCATCAAAAAATATTGGTTTTGATAAACTGTATTTGGAAATATCCTCTAGGTGGAAATGGTTAAATATTGGAAATAGGAAAAAAGAATTAAGAATCAAGCAAGATTTAAAATGGGTCGAAAAAAATATTATCAAAGAATTTGGTGACAAGGGACTAAAAAAGGTTGAAGGTAAAATATCTTTTAAAAAAAATCCTTTTTCAACTCTTAAAAAAATCAAAAATAGTCTTGATTATTAATCTTTGCCACTCCACCAAGGATCTTTAATCTCGATTTCTGAGTTTCCACAAATCAAAATTTCATTCTTATGCTTTTCAATAAATTTTAAATTCAAATATGCGAGTCCATCTTTTTTGTTATGACTTGTAACATTTCCAACAATTTCATCTTTAAATCTTATTTCTCTATCCATGGCTCCGTTATATTGTATTTTTAATGCAAATAATTTTCTTTTTTGTAAATTCCTATATTTCATCCTTGCTGTTATTTCCTGTCCCATATAACAACCTTTTGTCCATGAAATTCCTTTTAACTCGTCAAATCTCATTTCCATAAGTAAAGATTTATTTATGATAGCATCTTTTCTAAAATCTGGGATTGAGTTATTTAACCTTAAATCGTTAAATTTTTGAATTGAAATTAAATTTAAATTTAAATCTTTTTGCAGGTTTTGGTTATCATTTTCAAATATATAGAATCTTTTAAAAAGATTTTCGAATCTAGGGTCATTAAAACATAAGTAATCTTTTATAGAATTTGAAAGTACAACTTCCAAATTATTTGAAATCAGGTATACACTGGCATTATTTACCAGAAAATCAACTTCTGAGCGTAATTTAAACATTTTGAATTTTGATAAAATTAAATCTTTTTCATCTTGATCTATTTCGATAATAAAATGATCTTTGTAATTTGATAAAAAAAAATCTATAAAAAATCTTCCTTGTGGTGTTAGAATAGATGCATAAATAGAGGCATTGTTTCTTAAGCTATAAACATCATTAGAAATGATTCCTTGGAGAAATGAGAACCTGTCTTTACCATGAATTTCAATAAGAGTTTTATTTTTACAATTGATATAACTATTTTTATCAAACATAACTTTAATTTATAAAAAATATTCAATTTAACAAGATGATTAAAATGAAAAATATTCTTATGGTTTCTTCAAATAGACTGGGAGATTCTATATTGTCTTCTGGATTACATAAATATTTTAAAAGAAAAGAAGAGAATACACGAGTTACACTTGTATGTGGTGAAACTCCATCTGAATTATTTAAACATTGTAATAATATTGACGAGTTGATTGTACTAAAAAAAAAAAGGTTTGCATTGCATTGGTTTATTCTTTGGCCAAAAATATTTTTTAAGAAGTGGGAAATAATTATAGATTTACGGGGTACTATTATAAGTTTTTTTTTATTTTCAAAATTAATCCTCAAATATAAAAATAAAAGAAAAAGTAAAAATCATAAGGTAGAAGACATTACAAAAGATATTACTGGGAGAATTCTTCCACCATCAATCAGCTTACAAAATAATCAAAAATTTAAAGGTGATAATCTTACAAAAATAAAAAATTTATCAAAAAAAAATAACTTTATTATGATTGCACCTACAGCAAATTGGTCTGGGAAAATTTGGCCTTCAGAGAGGTTTTTGAATCTAATTTCAATATTAAAAGAAAAAAAAAGCTATAAAAATACAATTTTTATAATAGTCGGGCCTAAAAATGAAAAGCATTTGATAAAAAAATTACTCGATTCAGATAAGAAATATCTATTTGATTTATTTGGTAAATGCCCATTGATTGAAATATTTTATATCATGAAGCTATGCCGTTTATTTATTGGAAATGATTCCGGACTAATGCATATGGCATCCTTAGCGGAGATAAAGACTATTGGTCTATTTGGTCCAAGTGATAAAAATAAATATAGACCTTGGGGTTCTCAAAATGTTGTTATTTCAAGCTCTAAAAGCCCTGATGATCTTATGGGACATAAAAATTTTAAAGCTAAAGATTCTGAATCATTAATGTTAGATTTATCAGTAGATAAGGTTTTAAAAGAAGTTATTTCTAATTTTGATAGGTAAAAATGACTACATTATCCGTCTTAATCGTTATTAAAAATGAACAAAAGCAAATCGAGGAATGTATAAAATCAGTAAATTTTGCTCATGAAATAATTGTCATATTAGATAAATGTACAGATAATTCTGAAAAAATTGTAAGAAAATATACAAAAAAGATTTTTAAAGGTGATTGGAAGTTGGAAGGTGAAAGAAGGAACTTTGGTTTAAGCAAATGTTCTAAGAGTTGGATATTAGAGATTGATGCTGATGAAAGAGTTACAGATGCTCTTGAACACGAAATAAAACATGTTATTAAATTTAGTAAAAACGATTGGCATAAGATAAAAGTAAATAACTATTTAGGTAACAATATAGTAAATAATGGTTGGGGAGCATACTTTGGTAAGTCAGCTTATTCAGGTCTATTTAGAAAGAATAAGAAAATCTGGATAGAGCAAAGAGTTCATCCTGAGATAAAACTTTTTGGTAGAGAAGGAAGAACATTAAAAAATAAAATTGATCATTTTTATTGTAAAAATATATATGATTTATTTGTTAAGTTAGATAGTTATTCTACTGCAAGAGCTCTTGATTTATCCAATACAAAAAATAAAGAAACACTTATAAAAAATATTAAAAGAATTTTTTCAAGATTCTGGAAATGCTTTTTTTTAAGAAAAGGCTATAAGGAAAAAGAAGTAGGCTTTACTATAGCACTCGTTGCAGCGATTTATCCACTGATTTCATATTTAAAATATAAAAATATTATAAGATGACTAAAGTTTTATTTATAGATAATGGCATTGAGTTTGATTCAAAATTATTGAGAGAAAAACCATTTGGTGGAGCTGAAGTTGCATTTGTTTCCCTAGTTGAAAGTTTAGCATGTTTAGGTTTAGAAATAGTCGTATATAATAACTGCATTTATGAAGGAAAAATTAATAATGTTGAGTGGAGGAAAATTGGTAAGAAATTACATCTAGAATCTTTTGATTCGTTAGTTGTGAATAGAGGTGATAAATATCTAAATTTTAGAAAGGAATGTAAAAATAGGATTTTTTGGATTCATAACCCAGCATCTTATCTTCTTAAATATAGGTATATTTCAAAATTATTTTTCAATGATTTTAAGATTGTTTTTTCTAGTAATTATCATTTAAGCACTTATCCTAAGTGGGCTCCATCACAAGAAAGGATAGTTATTCCATACGGAATGGACGATTATTTATTTTCAAAAAATAAAATAAAAAGGATACCTTCTAAAAATGCAATTTTTACTTCAAACCCAATGAGAGGATTAGATTGGTTGTTGGAGAAATGGGAAAAGCAAATATATCCAAAATGTAAAGATTCAAAATTGATAATTTTCTCTGGTTCTGAAACCTATGGTTCTTTTGGAAGAAAACACTCAGATCAAATCAATAATATTTTATTGAAAGCTAAATCTTTAAAAAAAAAAGGTGTCATTCTAAAAAATCCAGTAAATCGAAAGAAGCTTTTTAAAAATATAGAGTCATCAAGAGTTTTTTTATATAAAGGAAGTCAAGATGAGACTTTTTGTATGGCTTTAGCAGAGTCGCAGCTGTTAGGAGTTCCTGCTGTAGTCTGTGATTTTGGTTGTATGAATGAAAGAGTAATTGATAATAAAACAGGTTTTGTTTGCAAAAATGATGATGATTTTTGTTCCAAGACTATTGATTTGCTTAATAATGATAAATTGTGGATTAAAATGAATAAAGAATCGTTGAAACGAGAAAATTATTTTAATTGGAATGAAATAGCAAAAAAATGGCTAAGAATTCTAAATTAAGGGTTTTAAATATATTAAGCGGTTCGAAATTTGGGGGTGCAGAACTATTTTTCGAAAGATTAGCTATTGCATTTGAAAAAACAAAAAACATAGATCAGAAGATTGTAGTAAAAAAAGATGAAAAACGTGTTAATCGCTTAAAAGAAAAAATTAAAGATATAAATCAGATAAGTCTTTTTAAAAGTTATAACTTTTTCATATCCCTAGAATTAAAAAAAATCATAATTGATTTCAATCCTGATATTGTTTTAACTTGGATGAATAGAGCATCGAATATACTTCCAACTTCGAAGCTAATGAACGAAGTTACTGTTGGAAGATTAGGAGGATATTACAAAATAAAAAATTATGCTAAATGCGACTATTTAATAACAAATACATTAGACTTAAAAGAATATGTTATTTCTTTGGGGTGGGACCCTAAAAATGTTGAATTTATTCCTAATTTTGTGTCAGAAAATAGGATAAAACAAAAAAACTTATTTGATAATAAAACTTTGCTGTGTATGGGAAGATTCCATGAAAATAAATCAATAGATACCCTCATTAGAGCGATGACTTTTTTATCAAGCTATTCCTTAGTAATTGTTGGAAGCGGACCGCTTAAAGAATTATATGAGTCATTAATAAATAAGTTTAACTTGAGAGATAGAGTAAAAATTTTTGGATGGAGTGAAAATATCTCGGAATTTATAAATTCATCTTCTATTTTGGTTTGTCCATCTAGGCACGAGCCATTTGGGAATGTGGTGATAGATGGATGGGCGCATAAAATTCCTGTTGTTGTTTCAAATGTAGGAGGACCAGGAAAAATAATTAATCATAAAAGAAATGGAATTAAATTTGAAAAAGAAAATGTCTTCGATTTAGTATCAAAAATAAAAGAAATAAGTACTGATTCAAAACTAAAAAATAGTGTAGTTAAAAATGGATATGAAGATTTTAAGAAAAATTATTCAGAGAGGGTTGTTGTTGAGAAATATGTTAATTTTTTTGAAAGAATTAAAAAAAAATGTGTGGAATAGCTGGTATTTCATTTTTAAAACCAAATCCAAAATTATCTTCGGATTTTTTTAAAATAAAAAAACTCCTAAATCATAGGGGGCCAGATAACTTTGGAAAATTTTCGAATAGTTATGTATCACTTTTACATACCAGATTGTCAATTGTCGACATTAATAAAGGCAATCAACCAATTAAAAATAAGAACCATGTTTTAATTGCCAATGGTGAGATTTACAATGATTTGGAAATAAGAAAAAATAATAAATCATATAAATATACTACCAATTCTGATTCAGAATCAATTCTTGCCTTATATAACAAGCTTGGTATCGAGGGTCTTAAAAAATTAAGAGGCATGTTTGCATATGCCATTTACGATAAAAACTTTGATCAATTAATTATTGGTAGAGATGAATTTGGCATAAAACCACTTTATTTCAGTTTAATTAATGACGGAATTATTTTTTGTTCAGAAATAAAACCTATTATTTCAATGAAATTAAAAAAACCTCACATAAATTATTTCAAAACAATGGAGTTGATGCAATATCAGTATTGTTCAGGTCATGGTACAATATTTGATGATATAAAAAGAGTCGAGCCTGGACAGATACTTGTAATAGAAAAAGGTAGAATTTCAAAAAGTTACAAAAATAATCTTCTCCCAAGAAAAAAACAAATGAAGAAAATCGATGAAAATTATATCAATAAATGTCTGCTTGAATCAGTTTCAAGTCATTTAAGAAGTGATGTGCCTTATTGTTTGTTTTTTTCCGGTGGAATTGATTCAATGTTATTATTGTATTATCTCAGAAAATTAAAGAAAAATGTAACTGCGTTTTCAATTTTTTTTGATTCTAATAAAGTCAATGACTTTAAGGAGATCACAAAAGAATATAACATTGAACATGTCGAGGAAGTATTTTCAGAAGAAGATTTTTGGAATTCAATTTTTTTTGCAGCTGATAAAATTGACGAGCCAGTTGCTGATTATGCAATTTTACCAACTTTTAAATTAGCATCTATTGCCTCTAAAAGATTTAAAGTTGCTTTGACTGGAGAGGGAGGAGATGAATTATTTGGTGGTTACGGTAGGTACAAAAAAACTCAAAGATATTTTTTTAAAAAAATGAATCCCCCCAAAGGCGCTTTTAATAAAATATTGAGGAACTCGAAATTAAATAAACAATGCATTTATTTTGAAGACTTTGAAAGACTTTCACAAATTGAAGGTATAACTAACCTTCAAAAAATACAATTGTATGATTATTATAATTGGCTACCAAACAATCTTCTTGTTAAACTTGACAGATGTTTAATGACTTTTGGTATGGAGGGAAGAACACCTTTTATCGATAAGAAATTATTTGAAAAACTTTTCTTTATCGAGGATAGGTATAAAATTAGTTGCGGCTACGGGAAATATTATCTTAGGAAATTTCTGGAATCTAAAATTCCAATATATGACGCTTTTGAGAAAAAGAAAGGATTTACAGTTCCAATTTATGAATGGATCCCAAAAAGAATTAATAACCTAGAGAGTCTTCTAATGAAACAAAAGTTTCTATATGAATATTTTACTAAGAATGAATTAGAATTATTATTTAGAGGGGTAAGAAGAAATAAAAAGTTAGCCAGACCAATTTGGCATATCATTTTTTTCACATCATGGTATCTTGTTAATATAGAAGGATTTAAGGAAAAAGGTAACTTCTTTGATCTGTTATCAAGTTGTAAATAAGTATGACCAAAAATGATAAAAATTTTGATTTAATTTTAGTCGGTGGGTTGATTATACTACCAGAATTTAAACTCGAAAAACTTGATATTGGCATAACTGATTCAAAGATTTCGAGTTTGGGCAATTTATCAAATAGTAAATCGAAAGAAATTTTAAATATTAATGGTCTTATTGTAATGCCTGGAGTGATTGATTCTCAGGTTCACTTTAGAGAACCAGGATTAACACATAAAGAAGATATATTTCATGGAACTAAAAGTGCAGCAATGGGTGGAGTGACCTCAATTTTTGAGATGCCAAATACAAAGCCACCAACTACAAATGAGTTTGAATTAAGAAGAAAATTTAAGATTGCTGAAACAAATGCTAATTGCAACTATAGTTTTTTTGTAGGAGCAAGTAAAAATAACATCGATGTTATTGACAAATTAGAGAAGTTCACTGGTTGCTGCGGAGTAAAAATCTTTATGGGCTCTTCGACTGGTGACTTGTTGGTCGAGGATGATGAGAATATAATAAATATACTTAGAAAAACTAAAAAGATGATAGCCGTACATAGTGAAGATGAATATAGACTAAACGAGAGAAAAGAAGCATTTAAGAAAAACAAACTTACCGTTCATGATCACCCTAATATACGAGATGTAACCTCTGCAGTACAGAGTACAAAAAGATTGATTAATTTAGCTTATCAAGCAAAAAAAAAAATTCATATTTTGCATCTATCAACTTCAGAAGAGATATCAATTCTTGAAGCTAACAAAAAAATTGCCACATGTGAGGTAACACCACAACATTTATTTTTTTCTTCGCCGGAATGTTATAATGACCTAGGTACCCTTGCACAAATGAATCCTCCTATTCGTGATAAATCTCATAGAGAAAAATTATGGAAAGGTATTTCACTTGGTGTTGTTGATGTTATTGGTTCTGATCATGCTCCACACACGATAGAAGAAAAAGCTAGAAACTATCCAGATTCGCCATCAGGAATGACAGGTGTGCAAACGTTATTACCAATAATGCTGAATTTTGTAAATAAAAAAAAATTGACAATTTTTGATGTAGTAAGGTTATTGTGTGTCAATCCCTGCAAAATTTATGATGTATCAAACAAAGGTGAAATAAAAGTTGGGTATGACGCAGATCTTACTATTATTGACCTAAATAAACAATTTATAATTTCTAATGACTGGATATCAAGTAAGTCGAAATGGACGCCATATGAAAATCAAAAAATAAAAGGTATGCCAATTTTTACAATTATAAATGGAAAAATAGTGATGTCTGAGAATGAACTCACATCCAAGCCAAATGGAAAAGTTGTAAAATTTAATAATTGAGTTTTTTAATTTTAATTATAAAAATTTTATTTTTAGATAAATTATAATTTAATTCAGTTTTTCTGAGTGCAATTTCTCTAGCAGTTGGCTCATCTGGTGCTTCAACTATTTCAAAATGTTTGCCATAAATTGGAATCTCTAATTCTATATCAAACCAATTCATTTATTTTCAGATTTATTTATGACAATTGTTACCATTGTATCCCCAGTTATATTTACAGATGTCCTTAACATATCTAGAAATCTATCAACACCCATAATAATTGCAATACCTTCAAGAGGTAAACCAACTTGTCCCAAGACCATTCCAAGCATAATTATTCCTACACCTGGAACACCAGCAGTTCCAATTGATGCAAGTGTTGCGGTGAGAATAATTGAGATATAGTCAAAAAATAAAAGATTAACCCCATAAAGATTTGCAATAAAGACTGTTGCTACACCTTGCATAATAGCTGTTCCATCCATGTTAATTGTTGCTCCTAGTGGGACTGTAAAAGAAGCTATGTTATCCTTAACCGCAAAGTTTTTTTTAATACATTCTAAAGTAATTGGAATAGTAGCACTACTGCTGGAGGTCGAAAATGAAAATAATAATGCCTCTCTAATTCCTTTAAAAAATTGTTTTACTTCAATTTTTCCGTAAAATTTTATTATTGGCATATAAATAAAAAAAACATGAAAGACTAAGACTATTACTACTAGTGTAAAATATTTAATTAATTCAATAATCGAAGAAACACCTTGGGTTGCAAAAGTCTTTGCAATTAAACAAAATATTCCTAATGGTGCAATCATCATAATCAATGAAAGAATTTTCATAATTACATTATTAAAATCAAAAAAGAATTTTTTTAAAGAGTTCATATTTCGCAAAGAAGAAATAGCAATTCCAATAAGAATTGCAAAAAGAATTACCTGCAACATTTGTCCTTCAACTAATGATTTAAATGGATTTTCAGGAATTATATTTAAAAGTACTTCTAAAAATGTTGGAGGTTCAGAAATTTTTAAATTAGGGGTTTCAAAGTTTTGAATTAAGCCTTTACCTGGATTAACTAAATTGGCAAATAACAATGAAATTGAAATTGCCAAAAATGTAGTAGCAATGTAAATACCAACAGATTTGATTCCAATTCTCCCCAACGAGCTAATGTTTTTTAAATTTGCTACTCCATTAATAAGAGAAAAAAAAACAATGGGAACAACAAGCATTTTAATTGTTTTTAAGAATACGTTTCCACCGAAATTAAAAAACTCGATTAAAGTATCCTTAATGTTAACAGTAATTGGCAGGTAACCTATTGATATACCAATTAGTATTCCGAGGACAAATGCATAAAATATTTTTTGTGTCAAACTCCTTGCCATTTGGTGCCCTCTACTGGTTACGCTCCAGTGGCTGAGTCTTACCAAGACCCTGTTTTACTATTAAACTAAGAGGGCATTGTAGAATATTCGCTAAAGGTAAAGTTATTTTTATAATCACCTGACTATATTAAACAAAAAAAGTTTAAATATAAATTTCTTTTTATGTGATTATTTTATTAAGAAGTATAGTTAAAACTATATGGTGTGACTTTATTCCAGTAAACATTTAATCTGGGATCTGCGACATTAATTTTACCTCTTTTCATTAACTCACCTTTTTCAACTTTCGGATATATTTGGTCTGCTAATCTTATTTCACTTTCTGAAAGCCTCCTCACAATGTGTCTTCTGTTTAACTCAGAGGGATGATTTACTCCAACAGATTCAAGTAACTCTTTTAAAACAAACAAAGTATTTTTATGGAAATTAAATGCTCTTTCCGATCTGTCTTCGATATCTATCGCTCTATAACGCATTGGGTCCATTGTTGCAATTCCACTTGGACATTCACCCGTGTGACAGGATCTGCACTGAATACAACCGATTGCAAACATAAATGGTCTTGCCATATTGACCCAATCAGCTCCTAATGAACACATGTGTGCAATATCAAAAGCAGAAACGACTTTACCAGAAACCCCTATTTTTACCCTGTTCCTTAACCTAGAACCAATCAATGCATTATCAACAAATATTATTGCATCTTTTAGAGGTGAACCAAGATGATCTGTAAATTCAGCAGGAGCTGCCCCAGTTCCTCCTTCGGCTCCGTCAATTGTTATAAAATCTATATATTTTTTTTTTATAATCATGGTTTTTACAATTGAAATTAACTCCCAAGGATGCCCTATACACATTTTTATTCCAACGGGTTTGTTCCCAGAAAGTTTTCTTAAATTTTCAACAAAATTGAGTAACTCTAAAGGATTTGAAAATTCTTTATGTTTTGAAGGAGATATACAATCTTTTCCGACTTGAATTCCTCTTGTTTGTGCGATTTCATCAGTAACTTTTGGGGCTAAAAGCATACCTCCATGACCTGGTTTTGCACCTTGGCTGATTTTAATCTCAATCATCTTAATTTGGTCTTTTTTTGCTTTTTTTGAAAAACTTTTTGGACAGAAATTTCCATTTTTATCTCTGCATCCAAAATAGCCTGAGGATATTTGCCAAATAGTGTCACCTTTACCATCTTCGTGATATTTTGATAAAGAACCCTCCCCGGTATTGTGCGCAAATCCTCCCAGTTTAGCTGCTTTATTTAGTGAGGTTATTGCCGGTGGTGATATTGCACCAAATGATGTGCCTGAAATGTTTAATACTGACATTTCATATGACTTGACTCCTATACCAACTTTTGTTCTGAAGTTCTGACTTTTTATGTTCGTGGGAGTAATTGAATGATTTAACCAAACAAAGTCATCATCATACATTTTTTCAAGGGAACCAAACGGTCTTACCCCACTAATATTTTTCGATCTCTGATAAACCATTGTTCTTTGATTCCTAGAATATGGAACCTCATCATCATCTGATTCCCAATAGTATTGTCTTAGCTCTGGTCTTATGCTTTCAAGTAAAAATCTAAATCTTCCTATCAGAGGAAAGTTAGAAAGAATAGATCTTTTCTTTTGAAAAAAATCCTTTAACGAGATTAAAAATAGAAGAAAAATAAAAGGAAGAAAAAAAATAAAAGCTGAAAAATAAAATGATGAAATTAATGATATGGCGGATAGAATGCCTGAATAAACCAATAATGAATATCTTCCCCAAATAATATCAATCATACAAATAAACAATATCAAATTTTAAATAAAAAAAAATTTTTTTTTTCGATTTGAATAATCAAATTTTACATTAACAAATATTTATGTTTTATCTTTTTAACTTAAAGTATATATTGAATAATTCATAAATTAATTACAATGATAACAACAACTTCCTCTTATTTATTATGGATGAATTAAAAATTCAAAAAGAACTGAGGAAATTTGCTAGTGATAGAGACTGGGAGCAATTTCATACTCTTAAAAACTTGGCAATTTCAATCAGTCTTGAATCCTCAGAACTACTTGAAATATTTCAATGGGAAAAAGATAAATTTGATTCATTACAAGAAAAGAAATTGAATATGATAAAAGATGAATTTGCTGATGTTATGCTTTATTTATTGAGATTTGCTGACATAGCAAATTTAAACATCGAAAAGGTTTGTTATGAGAAAATAGAAAAAAATAAAAAAAAATATCCTATTAATCTTGCAAGAGGAACTTCAAAAAAATATACAGAATTATAATATAATTAAATGAAAAAAAATAAAAATTTTGAGAGATTATCAAAAGCATTAAAGAAAAACTTATTAAAAAGAAAGGAAAAAAGAAATGGGAATAATGCCTGATTCATGGATTCGAGAAATGGTGGCATCAAAAAAAATGATAGACCCATTTGTAGAAAAATTGGAAAAAAAAAATGTTCTTTCCTATGGTCTTTCTTCTTATGGTTATGATGCAAGGGTATCAAGAAACTTTAAAGTTTTTACAAATGTAAACTCTGCAACCGTTGATCCAAAAAGTTTTTCTGAATCAAGTTTTGTGGATAGGGATGTTGATGAATGTGTGATCCCTCCTAATTCCTTTGCGTTAGCCAGAACCGTAGAATATTTTAGAATTCCTAAAGAAACCTTGGTTGTTTGCGTTGGAAAATCAACATATGCAAGATGTGGCATAATAGTAAATGTTACACCGCTTGAGCCAGAATGGGAAGGTCATGTTACATTAGAGTTTTCAAATACTACCCCTTTACCAGCAAAAATTTATGCTAATGAAGGAGCTGCTCAGTTTCTTTTTTTTAAAGGTGACAAAATATGTGATTTATCTTATTCGGATAGAAAAGGTAAATATATGTTTCAAAAAGGAATAACGCTACCTAAGTTGTAGAATGGACAAAATAGAAATAATTGGTGGAAAACCTCTAGCTGGAACAATCAAAATTAGTGGTGCTAAAAATTCTGCACTTCCGATCATGGCCGCCTCTTTACTTACTGATAAAAAATTATTAATTTCAAATATTCCTTCTTTATCAGATATCGAATCAATGATTAATTTGCTTCAATCATTAAATGTAAAAATAGAGAGGATTGGAAATTCTATTAGTCTTGTTTCGTCTAAACCTAGTTCTTTATCAGCATCTTATGACTTAGTTAGGAAAATGAGAGCTTCATTTCTGATTTTAGGCCCACTCATAGCCAGGTATGGCAATGCTTCTGTATCATTGCCTGGAGGTTGTGCTATTGGCACAAGACCAGTTAACCTACACTTAGATGGTTTAAGAAAAATGGGTGTAAGTTTTAAAATTGAGAATGGGTATGTTTCTGGAAGAATTAGTGGACGTTTAAAAGGGGCAGAAATTAAATTACAAAAAGTTTCAGTTGGTGCTACTGAAAACCTAATTTTAGCAGCTACTCTTGCTGACGGAAAAACAACAATAACCAATGCTGCAAGAGAACCTGAAATTTCTGATTTATGTAATATGCTTATAAAAATGGGTGCAGAAATTAAAGGTGTTGGAACAAGTAGGATTGTAATAAATGGACAAAGAAATCTTAATGGATGTTCATACAAAATTATGCCTGATAGAATTGAGTCGGGGACCTTCGTGCTTTGTGTTTTTGGGTGTTCTGGAACTGTCATACTAAAAAATTTAAACATTGAGATTTGCAATCATTTAATTAAAATCTTTAAAAAATTGGTTTCATTGGAATTTAAAATTTTAAATAAAGGAAAAAACCTTTTGGTCAGAAAAGTGAAAGAAAAAAAAATATGTATTTCTCTAAAAACGAAAGAATACCCTGGTTTTCCAACTGATCTACAAGCACAACTTACCTCTGCTTTACTGAAAACAAAAGGTAAGTCTGAAATAGTGGAGAATATTTTTGAAAATAGGTTTATGCATATCAGTGAATTAATTAGAATGGGAGCAAAATTGATACAAAAAGGATCAAAAGTGATAATTAATGGAACTGATAAATTAAATGGTGCTGAGGTAATGGCTACAGACCTGCGCGCATCTTCCTCTCTAATAATTGCAGGATTGATGGCTAATGGAAAGACAACTATTAATAGAGTTTATCACCTGGATCGAGGCTATGAGAATATAGAAAAAAAACTAAAGCAATGTGGTGCAAAAATAAATAGATTAAAATAATGAAAAAATTGATAATGGCAGTTCCTAAGGGAAGAATTTTAAATGAACTTGTTCCACTAATGCGAAAAGTTGATATTGATCCAGAAAAAGATTTCTTTGACAAAGATTCGAGAAAATTAATGTTTAGTACCAATAAAAAAGATTTGAATCTTATAAGAGTACGTTCGTTTGATGTTGCAACATTTGTTGCATTGGGTGCCGCTCAGATTGGAGTTGCTGGTGATGACGTATTAAATGAATTTAATTATAAAGAAATATATAAAGTTTTAGACCTGAGAATTGGTAAATGTAGATTATCTGTGGCTAGAAAAAAAAACTCAGAAAAAAAATCACAAAATAATGGACATTTGATGGTAGCAACAAAATATAAAAATACAGTTACTAATTATTTTGCTGACAAAGGTATTAGAGCTGAATGTGTTAAGCTAAATGGCGCAATTGAATTAGCCCCAAAGTTAGGCATATGCTCAACGATTGTTGATTTAATCTCTACCGGAAGAACTTTGAAAGAGAATAATTTGATTGAAGAAGAAAATCTATTTAATATAACTTCTAAACTAATAGTAAATAAGATTTCTTATAAAATTATGAACAATGAAATCTCAAAAATAATTAAAAAATTTACAAAGGTTTGCGATGGTAAAAATTCTTAATACAAGAAAAAAAAATTTTGAAAAAGAGTTTAATAATCTACTTAAAAAAAGAGATCAAGATGATAAAAAAATTGACTCTAATGTATCTAAAATTATTGATCAAGTTAGGATTAATTCTGACAAAGCCCTTGTAAAGTTAACAAAGAAATTTGATAAATCTGATGTAAACAAAATTGATGATTTAATTGTTAAAGAAGCAGAACTAAAAAAAAGCTATAACATTTTAAAAAAATCAACAAGGGTGTCACTTAAAAAAGCAATTTCAAGAATCAAATCCTACCATTCAAAGCAAAAACCATCGAATACGATGTATAGAGATAAGGAAGGAATTTTATTGGGAGGAATTTGGAATCCGATTGATTCTGTTGGACTTTATGTTCCAGGGGGTACGGCAGCTTATCCTTCGTCATTAATAATGAATGCAGTTCCAGCGATTGTAGCTGGAGTTAAAAGGATTGTAGTCACAGTTCCAGCCACAAATGGTAAATTAAATCCCTCAGTTTTAGCAAGTTGCGAAATGTTAGGAATAAAAGAAATCTATAAAATAGGAGGAGCGCAAGCGATAGCTGCATTAGCAATAGGTACTCAAACAATCAAACCTGTTGATAAAATATTCGGACCAGGAAATGCATTCGTTGCTTCTGCAAAAAGACAGTTTTTTGGTAAGGTAGGAATTGATATGATTGCGGGTCCTTCTGAGATTCTTGTTATTGCAGACTCAAAAAATAACCCAGACCATATAGCTATTGATTTATTATCTCAAGCAGAGCATGATAAACTCGCTCAGGCAATATTGGTCACAGATAATGAATCTTTCTCAAAAAAAGTATTAAATTGTATTAAAAAATATTTGTTAATCATCGAAAGAAAACAGATAGCAAGAAAGAGTTGGGAGGATTATGGAGCTATTATAATCTGTCAAAACTTACTAAAATCAACTGATTTAGTAAATAGGATAGCACCTGAGCATTTAGAAATCGCAGTTGATAAACCAAAAAATTTTTTAAAAAGAATTAAAAATGCTGGAGCAATTTTTTTGGGCAGGTATACTCCAGAAGCAATCGGAGATTATATTGCCGGTCCCAACCATGTTTTGCCAACTGATAGAACAGCTAGATTTTCATCAGGTTTAAATTTGTTAGATTATTTTAAAAGGTCTTCAGTAGTGGAATGTAATAAAAAAAATATTTCGCTAATTGGTGGTGATGCTGTAAACCTTGCTTATGAAGAGGGTTTACAAGCGCATGCTTTATCAATAGAATGCAGGCTAAATAAGTAATTTAAGATATGGCAAAAGACGAATTAATGGAATTTTCAGGGACAGTAAAGGAACTGTTACCAAATGCAATGTTTAGAGTTCTTTTAGATAATAACCACGAAATAATAGCCCATACTGCAGGTAAAATGAGAAAATTCAGAATCAGAGTTCTTGCTGGAGATAGGGTAACAGTTGAAATGACACCTTACGATTTGACAAAAGGTAGAATTACTTTCAGACATAAATAATCTTTGGAATTTTTGGAAAAAATAGTTCTTGCATCAGAATCCTCAAGAAGGAAAGCCCTTCTTTTACAATTAGGTATAACGCGGTTGGAAGTTGTAAAGCATCGAATTGATGAAAAAAATTTTAAATTTAATCAATCTCTTTCAAAATCAGTCAAAAAAATATCTGAAATGAAAGCTTATTCAGTCAAAGAAAATCCAAAATATAGAAATAATATTATTATTGCAGGGGATACAAACGTAATTAGAGCAGGTAAAATTTTTCACAAAACGGATAAATTAGAGGAGGTATATAAATATTTAAAATTACTTTCAAATAGGAAACATTTTGTTTACGGAGGACTATGTGTTATTTCAAAAAATGGGAAGGTTTTTTCAAAGGTTATTAGAACTGAAGTATATTTCAATAAGATAGAAGATTCTGATATTACAAAAGAGGTCCTTCAAGACGGATTGGGAAAAGCTGGAGGCTACGCAATTCAAAACTTTGGTGCAAAATTTGTAAAAAAAATTCGTGGTTGCTATACAAATATAGTTGGCATATCTATTCCAGAGTTGTATAAATTATTAAAAAGTTCAGAGATTTAAATTATGTTTCAGAAAACTTGTTATATTTTGAAATAATTTTATCATTAGCTTTTAGTTAAGCCCAGGTAGCTCAGTTGGTAGAGCAAGCGACTGAAAATCGCTGTGTCGGTGGTTCAATTCCTCCCCTGGGCACCTTTTTTACGGAGAAAACTCTATAAAATTTTTATGAAAAAAATTCTCAAAATAACAACTTTATTTTTTTTATTTCTAACTTCCTGTGACTTTAGTCCCAAAGATTACTTTCCTGACATTGAAGGATTAAAATGGATTTATTCAGTTTCACTAGAATCATCTTACACAGGTAAAAATCAAATTAAAAGAATTATGGTCACAAATGTAAATGTTAAAAAAATAGGAGATATAACAGAGTTATCAAAACTGTATTCAGATGGGAGTTACTATTCTTATAAAAAGGAAAATGGAGGATTGCAACGAACTGCAGTTATTTTGGCATTTTCTGATGGTATCGACGAACCGGTAAAAAAAGTAGTTTATCCTGATTTATTATTCAATCAAAGTGAATGGGTCGTTAATGAACAGCTTTTTTTTGTGAAAGGTTTTCAACCACCCCTTAGGAATGTCAAACCTAGTTCTAAATTTGACATGACATATAAAGTTAAAAAAAAATATGAAAAATTTAAGGTTAAGGGCACTTTTTATTATGATTGTATAGAAATAGTTGGTACGGGATCAACAGATTTTATTGGAGATACGAGGTCAGGTCCAATTGATGTTGAAATTATTAATATGGAAATACTTTGTAACAACATTGGTTTAGTAAAACAGGTTCGAAAGGAGAATACAAATGCATCAGCATTTGGTAATATGAAATTTGTAAAAGAACTGATGAGCTTTAATTGATGAGCTCAGTTTCTTTTGTTATCCCGGTTTATAATAAATCAAGATTCTTAAATTTCGTCGTAAATTCATTAATATCTCAAAAAGGAAGTTTTGAAAGAGAGTTTATATTTATAGATGATGGTTCAACAGATAACTCATATACTAAGTTGAAAAATTTAACCAGAAATCTCAAAAATTGTAAAATTCTTAAGCAGAAGAACAATGGTTCTGCTCATGCAACAAATGTAGGTATTAAATTAGCAAAAATGAAGTACATCAAGTTTCTTGACGCAGACGATATATTGTTAAAAGATGCTACAGCATCTTTGATAAGAATTCTCGAAAATGATAATAGTTTGGTTTTAGCTTATGGTTTGCAAAGAAAAGTTTCAAACTTAAAAAGTGTAGATTTATCAGAAAGATTTAATTTTCATGATTATTCGATTGTCAAAAATACCATTAAAAAAGCTATGAGAAATTCAATGTTTAATCCATCACAATGTTTAATCCGAACTGAGTATTGTAAAAATGTTGGTGGTTGCGATGAGAGAATAAAATATAGTCAAGAGTATTCCCTTACATTGAGACTGTCAATTTTAGGAAATTTTGCCAAACTAAATTTTCCGATAGCTGTTCTGCCATTAAAAGCACCAGGTCAAATTTCAGAAAAGAAAAAAAATCAAATATATAGAGTTTCAAAAGCGTTAGAGTTTTTTATAGAGGACAATCCAAAACTTAGCATATATCATAAATTATATGCTCAAAGAAGGTTAACAGCTCGATCCTGGAGATTTGCAAGAAGATATAGGAATGCAGGAATTTTTTCTTCCTGGTTTAAACTCTACCTTATAGGATTTCTTAAAATAAGAACTAATATCTTAGAAAATTGTAACAATGCGAATAAGGTTTATGAAGACTTTTTGGATTAAAGAACTTTTCCTGGATTTAGAATATTCATTGGATCAAAAGCTTTTTTTAAAATCTTCATCTTTTCTAGCTCGTCCCTGTTTTTAAAAAGTTTAAGTTCATTTCTTCTTAATTGACCTATTCCATGTTCTGCACTTATTGCTCCACGAAAATGATTCACGTTATTAAAAACGATTCTATTAATGGATCTAATAAAACTTTTTTTTGTATTTGAATTATAAGAGGTTACTAAAACATTAAAATGAAGATTGTTGTCTCCTAGGTGACCAAAATTAATAATTCTTGTATGTTTTTCAAACTTTTTTATCTCTTTGGTAGTTTTTTTTACAAACTTATTCATCATGTTAAGCGGAATTGAAACATCATGTGCGATAATAAAGTTTTCCTTTTTTTCGGCCAGAGGTATTGATTCTCTGTAACTCCAAAGTTTCGCATTTTCTGATTCGGATTTTGATACAATAATGTCCTTTGTTGTTAAATTTGTGAAATCAATATTTGAAGTAATAAAATTCTGAAAATCATTAATTTTTAGAAAATTAGATATCTCAACTAAGCAATAACATTCATTTTTATTTAGACCATCTAAATTCATTTCATTCTTCTCTAATATCTCAATTGATTCTTTATTCATAAACTCAAAACTGGTAATTAAGTCGTAAAAGTTATCGGTCATTTGCATGTAGAACTCTAAGACGTCATTAAAACATTTAAAAGAAGCCCAAATTACAATTTTTTCTTGGGGTTTAGGAAATACTTGAACAGTGGCTGCCGTTATAACTCCGAGTATGCCTTCTGATCCAATGAGAATCTGTTTTAAATCAAGTCCAGTATTATTTTTCTTTATATTTTTTAAAGAATTATAAATTGTACCATCCGGTAATACGGCCTCTATTCCTAAAATATTTTTTCTAATGGTACCATACTTGATGACATTTACACCACCAGCATTTGTAGCGATATTTCCTCCAATTTGGCAATTTCCTCTTGATCCCATTGATAAAGGAAACTCTAAATTTAATTTTTGTAATCTCGTTCTAATATTCTCAAGAATACATCCACTTTCAATTGTAATTGATTTCCCAACCAAATCTATATCTCGAATCCTATTTAGTTTCGATAGATTCAGTATTATCTCATTTTTATTTTTTCTTGGAACCCCACCTCCTACCAACCCTGTATTTCCACCTTGAGGAACCAATGGAATATTATGCTTTTGACATAGTGACATGATCTTACAAATATTTTTTACAGATTTTGGGAATATGATCAGATCAGAGCTACCCTGGTACACTCCTCTCCAATCAATTGAGTATTTCTTAATTAACTCTTTGTCTAGAGAATATTCACTGGGTTTTAGAATATCTAAAATTTTTTTTAATGATTTTATTCTCATTTATATTGAAGCTCTATCGAGTCTTTCATTAATAGTTATTCCAATGCCAGTGTTTGGAATCGGAGCTACAACTATTCTTTTTTTTTTCAACTTGTCCAGCTTTCTTAAAAAATCGAATAAATTGTATGCAGCCTCATCTAAATTCGCAGTTGTAGATAAATTTAAAGTTGCTTTATGATTATATTTTCTTTTCCCAAAGTTCAGAAATGCGTCACCTTGCATTGGTTCTGTAATATTTGTAAATAACGGTGTTTTTGGAGCATAATGTTTTAAAAGTTGTCCTGGTGAGTTTGGCTTTTGAAATTTTTTATTTTTACAGTTTGCAATTACTATTTTAATACCAGTCTTTTCAGTGATTATTTTAGAATCTATCACTCCATGTCTTTTCAATTGATAAGGTTTCTTTGTCATATCTAAAATAGTAGATTCTAAACCAAAATTTGTTCTTCCAGAATCAATTACCAAATCAATTTTATTTCCGAATGAGTCAATTACATGATTGGCATCTGTAGCAGAAATATATCCACTTTCATTAGCACTTGGCGCTGCTATGGGTTTCTGAAACTTATTTATAATTTCTCTCATGATATTAGATTTTGGAAATCTTATTGCAACTGATTCTAGTCCTGAAAGAGCAATGTCATGAACAAAATTATTAATTTTTCTAGGAAGAATTAATGTTAATGGTCCAGGCCAAAACTTTTTCATTAGACATTCTGCGTCATCAGTAGTATGAACAATTTTCTTTGCTAATTCAATTGAATTTACATGAATAATCAGTGGATTATAAATAGGCCTCTGCTTTATCTGATAAAGTTTTTTTAGTGCTGAAATGTTTCCAGGATCACAAGCTATGCCGTAGACAGTTTCTGTTTTAAGAGCAACTAATTTTTCTTGATTAAGATACTTTACCGCTTTGTTAATTGACTTTTCTGATTCTTTCAATAGGTTTTGTTTCATTTTTCTAATATATGAAAAAATTAATATAGTTTAAAGTGTTGATTGATTTACTAAAAGTTTAGTTAGCAAACAATAAAAATAAATGATTAAATAAAATAATGGATCCAAGGTTTCATAAGTATTTGTATATTATTGCAATCTGCGCCTTAATAATTGCCGTAATGACAATTTACAAAGGATTGCACGAAATAAATTTATTTTTTACTGAAAGAATTAAAATTTAATTTAGAATTTTACAAACTTCCCTAAATTCTTCTATTATAAAATTTGGTTCAATTGATTTTTTTATTTTTCCATATCCATAAGATACAAAAACCGAGGTCATGCCCAAGGCTTGCGCTGGTAAGATATCATTTTCACTATCACCAACCATAACTGTATGGATAGCATCACAATTGAGTTTTTTTATAGAAAATTCAAGCATTTCAATATTAGGTTTAAGCTTAAGATTTGCGCTTGAACCAAGAACAAAGTCAAAATATTTCTGAATTTTATAGTCCCTAATTATTTTTTCAGTTAGGTGTTGTTTTTTATTAGTACATAGCCCGATTTTAAAATTTGGCTTAAGTTTTTGAAGCGTATAAATAACGTTCTTGTAAAGTTTTGACTTATTAGAACAATTTTTATAGTAAAATTTTAAAAAATTTGAAATCATTAATTCTAATTTTTTTTCAGAAATTTGTTTGTTTAGATGTTCTAAGGCTTTTTCAATCATTGCTTTTGCACCACCACCAACCAATGACCCCACCACATTTTTATCAATATTTCCAAGATTTTCTTTAAAAAGCGTGTAATTTAAAGAATCCAAAAGATCAGGCCCACTGTCAATTATAGTTCCGTCAAGGTCAAAAAGAATACATTTAAAACTTTTATTCATAAAAAAAATATTTCTCTATAAGAAAAATGTTATACTATTATATTAAATTTTATTTCAAGTTTATTTTTAATGTCTTTATCAATAATTGTATTAGCTGCCGGAAAAGGTTCTAGGATGTTAAGCAAAACTCCTAAGGTTTTTCATCAAGTTGGAAACTATCCAATGCTGTTCCACGTTTTGGATACAGCTTTTCAATTTAAAAAAAGTAAAATAAGTCTTGTTATCTCTGATTCACTTTTAAAATATGAAGTATTTTTAAAAAAAAAGTATAAGAAAATAAATTTTTGCATTCAAAATGAACAAAGAGGAACCGCAGATGCGGTGAAAACAGTCATAAAAAAAATTAAAAAAAAAACTTCAGGATACACATTAGTTATGTATGGTGACACACCATTGATAAAAAAAAAAACCTTAGAAAATGCTTTAAAAAAATTTGAGAAGAATAATTTAGATTTATGTGTAATTTCAATGATTCCAGACCAAAAAGAAAACACATATGGAAAATTAAAATTTTCAAAAAAAAAATTGATAGGAATTGTTGAACAAAGTGAATTAAAAGAGAAATCTTTAAATTTCGAGTTTTGTAATTCTGGTATAATGATTTTTAAAAACAAGTATTTATATGAAAACATTGGGCTTGTTAATAATAAAAATAATAAAAAAGAATATTATCTTACGGACTTAGTAGAAATCTTTAATAATAAAAAATTGCAAATTAGTCATTATACTTCTTCTTTTAAGGAAACTTTGGGTGTAAATAGTATGGTTGAGTTAGCGTTAGTAAATAACGAATTTCAAAAAGAAAAAAGAAATTATTTTTTAAATTCTGGTGTTTTTATGCAAGCACCAGAGACAGTATATTTTAGTTATGATACAAAAATAGGAACTAATGTGACAATAGAACCAAATGTATTTTTTGGTCCATCTGTTGAAATCAAAAACGATGTTTACATAAAAAGTTTTTGTTACTTTGACAATGTAAAAATTAATAATTTTGTTACAATTGGCCCATTTTCCAGAATAAGAGATGGAGTTGAAATAAAAAATGAGGCAAAGGTCGGAAATTTTGTTGAGATAAAGAAATCCACAATTGGCAAAAATGTTAAACTATCTCATCTTTCCTATGTGGGAGACGCAATTATAAATGATAACAGTAACATTGGAGCTGGTGCTATCACATGTAATTATGATGGGATGAAAAAAAATAAGACTATTATTGGCCAGAATTGTTTTATTGGATCCAATACGTCATTAGTTGCGCCACTAAAAATTAAGAAAGGTTCAATTATTGGTGCTGGAACAGTTGTAAATCAGGATATTCCAGTTGAAACCGTGGTTTATCGTAAATCAGAATTAATAAAAAAAGATAAGAAAAAGTAATGTGTGGAATTTTTGGTATTTTTTCAGATAGTCCAGTAATTGAATCAATTTTAGAGGGACTTAAGAAACTAGAATATAGAGGATACGATTCATCTGGTATAGCCGTCCTAAAAAATAATAATTCCATAAAGACAGTAAGAGCTAAAGGCAAATTAATAAATTTAAGTAACAAAATTAAAAATGAAGATTTAATTGGGAATATTGGTATAGGACACACTCGGTGGGCAACTCACGGTATTCCCTCTACAAATAATGCACATCCTCATTCATCAGAGAATGTATCTATTGTGCATAATGGTATAATAGAGAATTATTCACAATTAAAGACTTCATTAAAAAAAAAAGGTTTTAAATTTCAGTCTCAAACAGATAGCGAGGTAATAGCTCATTTATTAAGTTATCATTTAAGAAAAAATATTCCTAAAATTGCTATAAGAAATACGCTAAGCAGTTTAGATGGTGCATTTGCAATAGCAATTTTATTTAAAAGTTTTAATTTACTTGCAGGCGCAAGAAGAGGGAGCCCATTAGCCATTGGCTTGTCAGAAAATTCTACATATATTGGTTCAGACTCACTAGCTCTAGCACCATTTACACAAAAAATTATTTTTATGAATGAAGGAGACAGCGTAATAATTGAAAAAAATAAAATCAAACTTTTTGATAAAGATTTTCAAAAAGTAAAAAGAAAAATTACAATGTCCTCTTTCTCTAGTTCCAATATGGATAAAGGTAATTTTGATCATTACATGCAAAAAGAGATTTTTGATCAACCCTTAATAATTGGGGATTCACTGTCAAGATTTTTAGATCCAATTAACAAAAGAATAAATATTTCCGATCTTAAAATTAAGTGGAAAGATTTAAAAAAAATAGAATTTGTAGCTTGTGGAACTTCATATTTTGCATGCCAGGTGGCAACCTATTGGTTTGAAAAATACTTAAAACTTTCTGCAAATGCTTACCTTGCCTCTGAGTTCAGATATAAAACATATATAAGATCAAAAGGTACCTTATCAATTTTTATCTCTCAATCTGGAGAAACAGCAGATACATTGGCAGCTTTAAAATTTGCTAAAGAAAATAAAAGTAAAATTTTTGGTATCGTAAATAATTCTGAAAGCAGTATTGCGAGAGAGTCAGATCATTTTATAACTATCGCTGCCGGTCCAGAGATTGGGGTTGCCTCCACAAAGGCATTCACATCTCAATTAAGTATCTTGGCATGTCTATGTTTAATTGGAGGTCGTAATAGAAAAACAATAAAGGTCGAACATGAAAAAAGGCTAACAGAGAATTTACTTGAGATCCCATCAAATATGTCCTCAGTTTTTGATCTAATAAATCAAATTAAAAAAATTAGTAAATTTATTGTTAAAGCTAAAAGTGTTCTTTTTCTTGGAAGAGGTTCTTTGTTTCCAATTGCTCTAGAAGGTGCTCTAAAATTAAAGGAAATTTCATACATACATGCCGAAGGATATGCCTCTGGGGAAATGAAACATGGCCCAATAGCTCTTGTGGATGACAAAGTTCCCGTTGTGGTTATTGCACCCAAGGATTCTTTGTTTAAGAAAAATATATCAAATATGCAAGAAATACTTGCAAGAGGTGGGAAAGTAATTCTAATTACTGACAAAAAAGGCAATAAAGAAGTTGATGATAAGAATCTCAAAAGAATTGTGATTAACAATATCCCAGAATTTGTTCAACCTATTATACTAAGTTTGCCAGTTCAACTATTGGCATATTATGTTGCAGTATTCAAAGGTACTGATGTTGATCAACCAAGAAACTTAGCTAAATCAGTTACTGTGGAGTAATTATGGGGTTTGGATAATTAAACATCTTTTATCACAAAATTTATAAATTTTTCAGAGGCAAACAAAAGCTGGTCTTAAAAATTATATTTTAATTTTTGGCAAAGATTTATAAATTTAAAGAGTAAGATTAATTATTAAGCTGAGCAACAATTTTCTGAGCTGTCACAACATCCATCACTGCAACAAGTACTGCTACATTCACCGGTTTTACATCCTTCGCTACAACATCCATCTGCGCAACAGGTTAATTTGCAACAGGTATCAACAGAATCAGATAGTTTAGTCATTATTTTCAAATCCTTAATTATGATTCAATATAATCCATAAATTCAATAAATTCCAATAAAAAACTAAATTAATTTGAAGTTAGAAAAAAAATAAGTTTTAAATTTGAAAAAACTTTTATAAATTTATCAAGAAAAGTTTTCTGAAATGAGAAAACTCATACTTGTTTCTAACCTATTAAAAAATATGTTATAATCATAAGATAAACCAAGGGAACAAAAATCTATTAAAAGTGCAATGATGGAAGGAAAAATTGGGTTAGATAAATTTTGTGATTTACTTGCAAAAATTAACATGGATTTCACAGATTTCATTTTAGAAGATTGGGAGTCTGAGGAAGAAGGAAATGTAAAACTAGATGGTTTGACTGAGAGAGAATGGATGGATTTGTATTTAAAATTCTTGCAAAAAAATATAAATTCTAAATAAAAAACATATAAAAATGTGTGATAAGCAACAAAAAACTAAGGAGATTTAATTTGATGAAAGTAAATATAGGCTTATTAGGAATTTTGATTATTTTAATTATGATATTTTTTTCTTTTTTTTACTTTAACTCTAAGATTGAAAAATTAATGGAAGAATTAATGTTAATTAAGAGTTATGTTGTGGATATAGATGATGATATTCATGAAATTGAAAAAAATATAGACAAATAGAAATAAAATATACTCTGTAGAAATTAATTTATTTTTTTACATCTAAAAGGGTATGTGATCGTACCATTTTTGTAAGTTTTATTTTTTTCAAAACAAGACACGTTATTTGGGCCATCGGCCCAATAATTGTGTGGGTTCAAAGAACGATAAAAGTCTTTTATAAAATACTTACAACCCCAATTATCTTTTTCCTCTTTTTTACAATATCTTTGTCCAATCTGCAGATGTAAGTGACGAACTCTAGCCATACAGCGATATTTAGCCTTTTCTGGTAATTTTGCCAAAAGATCACCTCTTTTAATAACATCATTTTCCTTAACAATAAATTCACCAACATGGCCGTAAATAACGATCATGTTTTTTCCGTCAATAGTCTTTCCATGATCAACAACAACTGTTCCCCCCCAACAATCTTCAACTGAAGTTTCTAAAACCTTCCCGTCAGCAATAGCTATAATTGGCTCATATTTTGACCCAATGATGTCGATTCCTTGATGAATATTATCTCTTGGCCGGGTGTTAACACCATTCATACTTCCATAGTCAGATAAAATAGGGTTTATTAAAAGTTCGCTTGTGCTCAAATCCTTGGCATATTTTTTACAATAATCGAGAACTCTCACGTATTCACCCTTTAATTGAGGGTAATCTTCATACCATTCAAGAGCATTTTCGCACAGTTGATTTTTATTGTCTAATGATGAATTTTTGACATTTATAGAATCCTTAGAGGAGGATGGGAAACCAAAAAATATTGTGATAAACAAAGTAAATAAAGTTAAATTTTTTTGTAGTTCAAGAAAATACATAATATTAATATGATATAAATTTTATTTTAATAAAGTACTTACTAAAATTTTTAATTTATTAAGAGAATTTAACTATTAATTTTTAAGAAAGGAACCTTGAATGTTGAATGTTTATTTGTCAGGTGAGATTCATACCAATTGGAGAGAAGAAATCATGAAACTTTGTAAAGAAGAATCACTTGATATAAAATTTTCTTCTCCAGTAACGAATCACGAAGCCTCAGATAATTGTGGTGTAGAAATTTTAGGAATTGAAGAAAAAAATTTTTGGAAAGATAATAAGGGGGCGAGAATCAATTCTATTAAAACAAAAAAATCCATAAAAGATTCAGATTTAGTTATTATAAAATTTGGTGAAAAATATAAACAATGGAATGCAGCATTTGATGCAGGGTATGCCTCTGCACTAAATAAATCATTAATTGTTATTCACAATGAAGAACATCAGCACGCACTTAAAGAGGTTGATGCTTTTGCTTCTGCTGTAGCAAAAGATCAATATCAAGTTGTACGGATATTAAAATATATTTTAAACGAGTCTCTCTTATAAGATAAGTTATTGATGAGAAAATTTATACCGTTAATAATTTTTATTTTACTGATTTTTTTAGGCATATTTTATAATTATAAGAGTAAACTAGAAAGAATGGATTCATTTTATTTTTCTACTTCACAAAATTATTTTGATTGTTTTATTCTACAAATAACTTTTATTATTTCACCACCAGAGCTTCCAGGAGGAAAATATTTCCACTTTGGGTTTTCCACTTGACCTGATCCTCTGCTTTTTTCTCCTTTACCAAAGTTTAATTTAAAGAAATTAGTTTCAAGGTCTTTATACATCATTTCATTGCAATTGATCTTACGCTTAACAATTTGTGATAAGTCTCCTTGAGAGGTTACGTCTTTGTAATTAATCATCATCAAAACTACTCGATGATTATTGTTATATTTTAAACTATCAAAATCAAAAAAAAACTCTATTCCATTACCTTTAAATAATTTTGTCCAGTCACATTTACCAACTAATGGAAAACTTAACAGAAGTAAAAAATAAATAATTATTTTATTTAACATTTTATTAAATTTAACTATTACATCATCACAATGATTTGCAAACTATCTTTTTTTTCTTTCTGGAGGAAACTTGAACCATATAAAAACTGTCCACAACAAACATAAAATATATAACATCATAAAAAAAACCTTTGGAAGATTCCAAAATATAATTTTTGACAAAAATATGTTCATAAAACTATTAGAAACGTAAATTCCACGTAAATAATTTTCAATTACTGTCAAAGGACAAGATATACCAATTATTGTTTCGACAGTTATGAAAATCATTAAACTAAGATGAATAACTCTGATTTTAGATTTTTTAAGCCACTTCCAACTTAATTTATACCCTATAGGAATTAAAAAAAACATAGAACATATGAATAATATAATTAAAAAATGAACAATCAAAATAACATCTGCCGTTATTATTTTTAACATCTATATTTTAAAACAAACAAAAATTAATTACCTTTCCTTGTTTAATTGAGTGTATTAAGGACTGTGAACTCTTTCGCAGAGTAATTTGTTGACCAAGTTTGCACTAGTCCCGTCAGCATATTTTTTCCATTTCTTACTTGGCCTTCCTTTATAAATATTTTTGCCTCTACCCATTTCTAATTCAAATAATTCATAATTGAGGTCTCTTATTTTAAGACTTTTACAATCCAATTCAGAATATGAAATGAGTGATAAAATACCGTTCGATTTTTTTTTTTTGTAATTTACCAACTGATTATAAAATATTCTATTCTTCTTTCTTTTTATTGAACTACTATCAATATAAAGATCACCCTCATTTATTGAAAAAAGCATAATCCAATCTGCAAAAGAATTTTTAGGAATAAAATATAGAAGAAATAAAATAATTACTATTTTTAATCTCATTTTTTAATTGTAAATGATGTTTACAATTTTTCAAACAATTATATGTTTGCTTGACACGTCATAAAAAAAACTCAAAAATGATAAAATGAAAACAACAATATTTTTTTTAATCTTCTTATTTTATTTTAATTCCTCATTGACAAAAGACCCTCATGATGATGATTTAAAAGGTAAAAATCTCATATGTTTTAATGATTCATTTAGTGTAGAAGATTGGGGTATACGTTTTTTAAGAGATAAGAAGGTTGAATTATTTTCATTGAATAAATCTTTTTATGAAATTTATAAATACTCGAGAAAATACAGGACGGATGTAAATAACATTATTATTATGAAATCAGAAAAGATTGAGTACGTTATTAACCGGTCTAGACTTAAATTAGGTAATAAACAATGTAAAATTGTTGGTGGTAACCCAAGAATTCTTCTCGAAGACAGAATAAAAAGTTTAAAAAAGAAAAAAATAAAAAATAATAAATTATAAGATTCTCAGTTTATGAAAATTATTTATTTTTTTATTTTATTCCCATTTTCAATATCAGCAGATTTAATTTTGAAATGTAAAACTCATCAACATATTGGTTTAAATTTTTTAGGAAAAGACTATGATGAAATTTTGAATCACATGAAATTGAAAGAATTCGATATTAAACTTTCAAATACAAGAAAAAGAATCTTTGAACAAGAAAAAAGTAAATTTGAAAAAAAAGTTTTACCAAAAACTTCTCATTTTCTTGAAATTGTTTTGATAAAATCTTCTGGCTATTCTATCCCAATGCATTGTTCATGGATATTTGATGTAAGAAATGATAGTATTATTAAAGGAGATTTTAGCTGTATAGGACACCCAAAAAATGATAGGGTATTTAGTTTAGACCACTCTGGAAATTTTACTTATTCCTCTAACTTTGATGAGTTTTTTCCCAATAAAAAAAATAAAACCCTTCATTCTCTAATAGGAACCTGTAAATAATAATATTCTTCTCTTACCCTGTTTATTATCAATTATTATATGATTAAAATACTAACATGAGTAAATTTAGATATAAAGTTATAGACTATGTAAACATAGAGCATCATAGCAATTTAGATGTAGAAGAGTATTTAAATGATTTAGGCTCTGATGGTTTTGAGTTAGTAGAAGTTTTAGATATGGGTGAGAATAATACAAATAAGGATGGAAAAAGTTCAAGGTATAGATATGTCTTTAAGAAAAATTTATAAAGAGATTAAAATTAAGGATCTCAATAATAAACTTTACAGAGTTGTAAATATAAAAGAATTTATTGATCACATTGAGAACTTTCATTCCTCTGGCACCTCAATCCACGAAGAAAAAGGTTACTTTTTTAAAGTTGATGATGCTTTTAGAGAGAGATTAAACAAAATCAAAAAGATTGATTGTAAATGAAGTTTTTTATATTTGATAGTTTATCTAGAACAAAAAGAGAGTTTATTCCTATCGATTCGAATAAAGTAAGAATCTATGCATGTGGCCCGACCGTCTATGATTATGCTCACATTGGAAATGCAAGAATGGCAGTAGTAACAGATCTTTTAGTTAGAACACTTAAAAGAAAATTTAAGAACGTCATCTTTGTGTCAAATATTACTGATATTGATGACAAGATTATTAATGCCTCCAAAGAATCTGGAATTCCAATATCAAAATTAACTTCAAAATTTCATAGAATATATAATGAAGAGATGGCTTCGTTAAACGTTAATTTACCAGATTTTCAACCGAAAGCTTCTGATCATATAAATGAAATGATTCTATTGATTGAAGAATTATTAAGCAAAGGTTGTGCATATCTTTCAAACAATCATATTATTTTCAGAGTAGAGAGTTATAAGCATTATGGACAATTATCTAGAAGAAGTTCAAATGAACAAATTGCTGGTTCTAGAGTTGAAGTTGCTGAATATAAAGAAAACCCCAGAGATTTTATATTATGGAAACCAAGTGAATCTAATGAGCCAGGATGGGATTCTCCCTGGGGAAGAGGTAGGCCAGGTTGGCACATAGAATGTAGTGCAATGTCTAAAAAATGTTTGGATATTCCATTTGATATACATTGTGGCGGAGTAGATCTTACATTTCCACACCACGAGAATGAAATTGCTCAGAGTTGTTCTGCAATAAAAGTTGATTCTGAACCACAAAACTTTTGTAGATATTGGTTTCACAATGGATTTGTGACATCAGATGGCGAGAAAATGTCTAAATCATCTGGTAATATAAAATTGGTGAATGAAATTTTAAAAAAGTATAATGGAGAGGTTATAAGGCTGAGCCTACTGAGTGCTCACTACAGGCAACCTTTAAATTGGACAGAAAATATTTTACAACAAACTGAAAAAACACTTTATAGGATTTTCAATAATTTAGAAAACATCAACAAAGATGAAGTTGATATTTCAACGATAAGTGAAAACGAATTTTTTTTAGAGTTTCAAGAGAGTTTATTTGATGATTTGAATACTCCAAAATCTCTCAGTATTTTGAATACATTTATAAATAGGCTTAAAAATTCGGATAAAAAAAAAAGATCAAAAATTTATAGTGCAATAATTGAGTCAATGAAAATTTTAGGAATAAGTAAAAATGAAGAAATAAAAATAGAAAATGTCGATTTTATAAAAAAATTAATTGACGAGAGAGATCAAGCAAGACAAAAAAAAGATTTTAAAAAGGCAGACGAGATTAGAAATCAATTGTCAAAAATTGATGTTGAAATTGAGGATTCAAAAGAGGGAACAAAATGGAAAAAATTAAAATAAAAAATCCATTAATTTCCTTAATTATTTTTTCAGTAAAAATCTATCAGTTATTTATTTCACCTTTAATTTTGAATAATTGTAGATTTTATCCAAGTTGTTCTAATTATTGTATTCAATCATTATTAAAATTTGGTCTTATTAAAGGTTTGGTTTTTACTTTTTTCAGACTAATAAAATGTCATCCATTTGGACAAAGTGGATTTGATCCTGTAAAAAAAAAAATTACTTTTAAACCTATTACTTTACAAATAATTAAGAATTATAGGAAAGAAAACCTTTATCATAACTTGCCGAAAAAATTGGCTTCATATAAAGAAGACAGTTATTTAACTACAAAGCATTTTGGCTTATTTTGCGATAATAAATTAATTTCTGGTTTAACTTTAATTGAAGATAAGAATGAAAATCAAAATAATAGATCAATTCAGATAAGAGGTATGTTTACGATAAAGAGTGAATATAACAAAGGTTATGGATCTACTTTAATTAATTTGTTGATTAAATACTTAAAGAAAAGAGATTTTCAAATAATTTGGTGCAATGCTAGATTAAAGGCAATAAACTTTTATAAGAAAAATAATTTTTATGGAAGTGGAAAGACTTTTAAAATTAAATTAATTGGAGATCATCAAAAAGTGATTAGGCTTATAAAGTGAAAAAACATCAAATCAATGTTTTCGGGGGCAAATTAAAAAAATGTTCAGTAGATCCTATTACTGGTTTTAATAGAAATGGATGTTGTGAATCTATCAAAAACGATTATGGGCAACACATTATTTGCGCTGTTATAAATCAAAAATTTCTTGATTTTCAGTTTGCGAACGGTAACGACCTAATTACGCCTTTAACAAAGTTTGACTTTCCCGGTTTAGTTCCTGGAAACAGGTGGTGTGTTTGTGCAAATCGTTGGCTTGAAGCTTATAAATATTCTTGTGCAACTTCATTGATTTTATCGTCTACACATATCAATGTTTTAGATATAATTGATTTTGAAATATTAAAAAAGTTTGCATTAGATTTAAACTAAATTTATTATCTTCAAATGAAAAAATTGCTAATCATTTCGTCAACCAGAAATTCCAACCTTGATTTATCAGAAAATATTAAAGTTTATTTGATGGATAAAAATAAATTAGATATCGAGTTAATCGCTTTAGAAGATTTTGAATTGCCGTTGTATACTCCTACACTTGAAGAACAATTCAAAAGTGAAGGCTCTTTTCCTGAAAATATTGGCAAAGCCAAAGATTATATTTGTTCATCTGATGCCATGATATGGTGTAGTCCTGAATACAACGGGGGAATCTCTCCAATTGTAACAAATACAATCGCATGGATAAGTAGAGCAACTGATGATTGGAAAGATGGATTTAAGGATAAGCACTGTTTGATTTGTACGTCCTCAGGTGGTAATGGGAAAAACTTCGTAAAAGGTTTTGAAATTCAACTTAAATACTTAGGATCATGTGTTTTTG
>MDTG01160048.1_pt1 | contig 43982 bp, 80 predicted proteins | sample 811421 | NCBI WGS metagenome assembly MDTG01 (sample SAMN05326645, study PRJNA326480) | marine metagenome | isolation source: seawater | place: Pacific Ocean: South East | collected 2011 | reverse complement strand
TGACCTTGGCCCTGTCCCTGTCCTTGTCCTTGTCCCTGACCTTGGCCCTGTCCTTGACCCTGACCTTGGCCTTGGCCTTGTCCTTGGCCCTGCCCTTGTCCTTGGCCTTGGCCTTGTCCTTGGCCTTCGCCTTGTCCTTGGTCTTCGGATTCTCCGCCACCTTCAGTGCCGCCGTCACCGGAACCTGCTTGAGATTCTTGGTAATCTGGGTCGTAAGCGTCTGGGATTCCGTCACCATCAGAGTCAGAGTATTCTCCGTCATTTGGATCGGTTGGGAACTGGTCGGTGGAATCGGATTTACCGTCACCGTCAGTATCAGCGTTGTTTGGATTTGTGCCCTGTGCATATTCTTGGGCGTTGGTTAAACCATCGCCATCTGGATCGCCGTTAGCATCGCCACCATTGGTAGGGTTAAGTCCGTTATTGACTTCCCAGCCATCAGGAAGGCCATCGCCATCTGAATCAGCATTGTTCATGTTAGTGCCTGCATCGTTCTCTTCAGCGTTGGTTAAACCATCGCCATCCCAATCAGCCCCACCATCAGAGGGGTCGAGAGGGTCAGAACCGTCACCGGCTACAACACCTGCGCTCATAGCGAGCATCAGGGCAGTTAAAATTGTAAGCATCATTGTTTTGAATCTATTTTCTTTCATAGTAATCTTTTTCCTATATTATAAGTTGTTCATAGGGAACCCACTGTTCCCTCTAACTTAGGAATGAAGTTTCCTCCTATATATAGTTTATGTGGGGATGCATCAAGCATTTTCACGCTCTTCTGCATGATGTTCGGCATGACAATTGCCGCAAAGTAATTCTAAAGTATGTAATTTCTTCTTCAAATCTTCCCATGGATAATCAGTGATACCTCTTTGAAACTTAATCCCACTACCTCCTTGAGTTCCTCCACGCACATCGCCCCAAGGTCGCTTGTAGGAAGGATCTGTATGATGACAATGTAAGTTAGCACCAGAATAGTCACAATTCCTACACTTACCACCTAATTTTTCCAATAACCATGCTCTTTTAGCCAAACGAAGTGCTCGTTTGTTAGAAACATTGTTAGCAATAATAGAATCTCGATTACGCTCGTAATATCGTTTCTGATATTTCTTTTGATATTGTTTTCGTTTTTCAGCGTCTTTGTATGGCAAACAATCACCTTCAAATGTTGTCTTCTGTAAAGTCGGAATCAAAATCATCATCTTTATCAGATACATTAACACTTGCATCGTCGCTTTCAGGAACTTCTTCTTCTAAGATTCGTTCCACAGTAATACGATAGGTTTTACCATTTCTTTTAACTGTTTTAGTAGATACAACCTTGGTTTTTGGTTGCTCAATTGGAACAGACTCATCTAATGCTTCATCCATCATTTTATTCATTTCACGAAGCATAGCGATATACCAGTTCTCGGAATTGCGGTTAATCCAATGCCGGTTATAAGTATTGTTTCCGAAGAAGTCGTCCCAGACAGACATAATAATCGCTGGTGGTTGCACCTACTTATATGTTTCTACCGTTTGTGATCGTTTTCCATGGCCTGTTTTAGTCCCGGAACGTGCCACGGATCTTTAACAACAAAGGCTTCTTTCATAAACTTAGGCTTGGGTCCACCCATCTTGGAATCAGCACCAATCTTCTGCCCACCTCGTCCCGGTTTGGTTTGAGAAAGGTGATTCTTGATGATTTCTTCATCTGTAATATTTGGTTTTAGTTGTGGTTCAACAGAAGATGCTTTTAGCAGTGCCTTTTCTTGCATGATGGCTTCCAAGATGTCTTCATTAGAAGATGCGGGGACGGTCATACTAAATAGTTATTTTCTTAACTATATGTAGTTTCGGGTCATTCATAGTCACGAATAGCAATACCTACGGGAAACCGGGGTATGCCATCATTTGTTAATTCTTGATATTTTACAGTAAGTAGTTTACCGAAATACTTTTGTCGGTTGCGATATTTTTCTCTACGGTCTTCTCGGGTTCCTTTTGGTCGGCACTTGAATCTTTGTCCTTTTGATGTTTCACAAATCCAGACGACAGTTCCAATATCATTTCCTTGACCTTCTAAAGCATCTACGATTTTATATTCTTGATCAAAGAACTTTTTATATTTTTGTAGATTGTAGGAACGTTTTCCTTGTTCGTAGGGTGATTTAATGTTGCGAACCATGACACCCTCGTCGCCAGCAGCAAGGAACTTAGAAAGCAAACCCTTGACTTGATTATCATTATCTACACGATAACAAGGAACCATAGTAAGTGTGCCAGTAGTATCTTTATCTACATATTGCTTGGCTTTTTTCCATCGCTGAATGAAAGTCATGTCGGGATTGTTCATATCCATAGCATCAAATATATTTAGTTTAACTTTGGCCATGTCATCAATGTCGGCTTGATTCTTGTAGGTTTTCTTACGAACTAATCCTACCACTCTTTGGAAATCTATTTGGTCTGAATAAAGTTCACCATCTAAAATAAAGGTCTCGGGAACACCAGTGGAGATAACGGCTTTACGAATCTGGTCTAAGAGTTGAAACTCTTTTCCTTTTCGAGAAAGTAGGCTGACGCTACCATCTGATTCCCTCTTAGCAGTGCAACGAACACCGTCAAGTTTGGGTTGGGCAATAGCAGGGAAGGTAATTTTATGTCCATGTTTCTCATAATTTTGAGCCAACATAGGAACAGGAGCCAAATTGATATTGATTCCATCGGTGTTAAAGGTGTAGCCTTGGTCTCGGTGTTTACTAATTTTAGAATCAAACTCTAAGACGGCTTGTTCCATCGGAGTTCTTCCTGACTTTCCAGAAACAATGACGACTCCAGCATCCTCAATAATTTTACCACCTTTTTGACCGTGTGATGTCTTGATAGTATAAACACCTTGGTCTTCTTGAAGCCAGATAGTCCATTGAACTACATTTTTACTGGCTGTGCGTCTGTAGAAAGTTTGGGGTTGACGGACAATAGTTACCATACCCTTTATTGAAGGTATCATCTATATAAAGATTGTGGTTCACAGTAAGCCAGCATCTTTTAGTGAAGTATAGTAATCTACTTCATGCTCAAAGGTTTCAACTCCGCAAGCAAATAGAGGTAGTCTTGCTTTTTGTAGACGGGCAATTAGATCTTGTTTTTTACCACTTGCTGACAACCCCGATTTTTTACATTGTGCTTGAAGTTCTTTGTAGGAAAGTTTGCCCAACTCATATTGATTTACTTTTGTTTCCAAGGCTTTGGCACTTCTTTCCGCAGTAATCTGTTGCCCTCGTCCAGAGATAATGGTAACTATAAGTGGTCCATCTGCCATCAAAGCATCAAGCATAGGGTCACTACTCTGGTTGGGATATAGTGGAGACATTAAGGCATTAAAAATGTAATCGCCGTCGTTGTCAAACATATCAGTAAAAAGTAGATTTATTGTTGGCGTATTTTGTGGAGTTTGCTTTAATGTAACTCTCAAAGCCTCTACTATGTTGGTGCCACCTCGGGGGTAAAAGATGGGTTGCTTATGTCCATAAGGTCCCGATATTGGATTCACATACGCATTATCCAAATCGTTAATAACAGTCATAATGTCTTTCTTACCAGAATAATTGGTTGTATTAGCCCTCATGTTAGCAACAAGTGGGTAGGCAGTAGATTCAAACTCAATAATGGAGAACGAATCTGTGGAATCCGGTGAAAGATGCATTAAAAATTGTTGAACTGTGTGCCTCATCGCTTCTGAACGGGTAACTGTTTCAATATATTTTCCAAACTTACGCTCGGTGGAGGTTACGGACGCAGACATACTTCCCGAACAATCTACAATAAAGTTAACATGGGTCATGTAAATATATTTACAGCCCATCTATATATAGATTACGGTCACTCTGGTAGGTTATTGTCCATGATCATCCTCGCCATGGCTCTTGCTCCCATACCAGATGGTGGCTTAATGTGTGCAATCTCCTTATCCATGTAGATAATTGGGCAACAATCCCCCATCACACGCCCTGCTGTGGGGTCATCAGTGATTAGTAGGGTGTTAGAAGAACCACAGTAGTCAAAAGCACGTTTGATATTTGTTCCACCCGCAGGTGCAAAAAGTTTCTCTACTTCTGCACGGCTCATTTTCATAAGCAGATCCATAGTAATACCACCACGAACAACGGAATCAAAAGGAACGATTAGGGTGCGACCATCCAGATTTCCTTCAGAATACAGGTCAAACAACATATCTAATGCATAATCCATTCGAGTTCTTCCCACACCGGCCATCATACTTCCAGAGCAATCAAATAATACACAGTCAAAGGTCTTCATGTAAATATATTTACGGCCCAACTATTTATACTTTCACTGGTTTACGTCTGCGGTCACGATCACAAACTGTGCAAATGATTTCTAAATATTCGGGGTGAGTTTTTAGATTTTCCCATGATTGGTCGCAAACCGGGGTGGGTAACAGAACTCTATTAAGTGAACGCACTAATAAATATTCAGGATTGTTCTGAGGACAGTAGAAACAATGTCCTACAGTAGAGTGTAAACACCATTCTTTTTTCTCTCCTCTTAATTTATTTTTATTTTTATTTACACGAGGAATAATGTCTTCTCGCTTCTTATCGTAATACTCCGAATTGTAGCGAGCCATATACTCTCGCTTTTTCTCGGGGTCTGCATAAGGCATAAATAAATATTGACAACACTACTATTTATAATTTGTCTTCAAGACCTTTCCGAAACCAATCAAAAATTAAGCACACCACGATGAAGGCTGCCAATATCAAATAAAATATAAAATCTGTCAAGTTATCACAGCACTAATAACATAGCAAAAACGCCGGGAAGTGCAGTTAGCATTAACTCCCAATACTTACGTTTTGTTGTTTCGTCCGCACTGGCTTTTTCTTCTAAAATTGCCATACGGGTCATCAGTGGTGGTTGCCCATTTCCATCCCTCACTATTTTTGTAACAGAGGAAATATCTTTATGGAGGGCTTTAACATTAGTCTCTAAACGAGCCAACGAATCACTGTAAGATTCATAATCTTCTAAAAAACCAGACATCATATCGGCAAACTCCATAACGAAGTTTTCAACTAATTCTTTGTCGCTGGCCATCTTCACGCCTCCAACATTCTCTGCATTTTTCTTAATAAGATCTGAGCGCAGGTGTTAAGGTGTGATAATCTATGCTGGGCATGGGTGCAACTATCATGTATGATTTCGGACCGAACCTCGGCACTAACTAAAGATAACTCAAAGGCAGCGTGGTCCATTACTTAATAATGGTCAACCCACTATATATATTTAATTGTTGGTCCAAATATCGGAACTTTATAGTTAATTATAGTTAATATCAATACGTCCCCATAAACATACATCATGTGAACGGGTGCGAACCAAACTACCGACTTTCACTTTTCCAAGTTCAGAAAACCGCTTATCGGTGCGAAGCGCAAACGTGATCTCACGAACTGTGGGTAGGTAATAACAACCTTGTTCTCGCAACGCTGCATACACATCTTGTGCCGTGGCTGGATTCTGAACCATCATCTTGTATGCCATATTGGTAATTAACTGTGCTTTACTGCGTCCCATAATATATATGGTATCTAACTACTATTTATACCTTCTTGTTAGTAGTATTAACCACGATTAAACAGTAGATTCGACTTCTGAATCATCAGAGTCTTCTAATGTTGTGGTCACGAAATCAATCTCGCAAACATCGTTATCACAGAAACGTTCAATAACTATTTCTTCACCACGGATACGACCAAAGGAAAGTTTGCCTAACTCGGATTCCATCTGGTTGTAAGCGTCTACATCAATAGATTCATAAGGCATTTGTGGATAAGCCCCGTGGTCTAAGCGAGGCAAGAAAGAAACACCTTTGAGTTGATATTGGAAAACATCAAGAGCATGGTTTAACTGGTTGCCTTCGGTTTCAGGATCGAAAGTCACGGTGCAGGACACTTGATTATCGGCCCAATATCTCTGAGCCACGGCTGCGAGAGCAAGTTGTTCCCACATAGATACTTCGGAAACAGTGCGGACACCTTCGCCAACATCTACAGGAACTTCGACTACAACAGTATCTTTTTCAGCACCGAAAGCAGGTTCAATCTTATAGCCAGCCTTTTCCAAAGGGGCTACTAAGTTAGAGAGTTTACCTAATCTCATACGGCGAATGTAGTAACGAGATTCTGGGAAGTGAATGCCGGGGGTGGCTCCAGCCAAAAGGCTGACAGTTCCAGAAGGCTTAATAGAGGTAGTCTTGATAGACTTAGGGATAGCAAACCAATTGGAGTATTCTTCGTCTAAGGTTTGAATGTGCTGGTATCCAGCATCCATCCAATCAATGAGAGCACTCATACCACGAGCAGCGAGGAATTGAGCAATTCCTGACATAGAACAACCAATTCTGCGATTACGCAACATAACTCGGTTGGTCTCAGGCCAATGAGTTTTACCAAGAGTTACAGTCTTGGCATACAGATAAGCATATTTAAGAGTCTTGAGATAGTCTTCAATAGAATCGTGATTAGTAGGGAAGGTTTCTACAAGGCAACATAGTTCATAGGATTCCAAAGTTTGTTCTAAACAATGATTGCCACCACAAGCACGATGGTCTTTCCAGTTAGGTGCATCAGCCATACGACCATATTTCTGCATATTACCTAACCATGCAAAGCCGGGTTCTCCATTAAGTTTAATTCGCTTAGCGGAATCGGTATAATCCATTCCAAGTTCAGCATAGATAGAGTTATTAGAAGTCCAACCATATTCAGCACGGTGGGGATTAACTTCATAGTTCTTTAAATCAATGTATTCTTCAGAATCGTGAGGGCCGAAAACGATCTCAGCAGTTCGACGAACATTTCCAGCAACGACACACTTACCAATAAGATTCATAATATCTACAATAGCAGTGAGTGAAATAGGGCTACCACGTTCTTTATCTAAAATAGCAGTAATAAAGTTATGCATATCAACCAAAGGTCGTGGACCAGAGGATTCTCCTCCGAAGCCTTTAATGGCAACACCAGCAGGACGGATTTCAGAGTAATCAAAAGTAACTGGGGCTGTGCCGAGGAAATAAGATTCAATTAACATCCGCAGTGACTCTACCCATCCTTCTCGTGTGTCAGGGATGACAAACTCTTCAGTATGTCGGTTCTCTGCGGGGCCTTTAATGATGATTTGACCAGCACCCTTGGTATCAAAACCTACGCCTACGCCCAACATAGAGGCATCCATAAGGAAGGTAAATGGCTTAGCCAAATCATCTTTCAGATTAGCAGTAGAAACGAAAGCACAATTATTGAGTGCAGCGTGAAGACCCTTCTCTTCAGTAATAGGTGTTCCCATAGCCCAAAGTCCACGACCGGGTGGTAGGAACTTCATATTGAAAATACGATCATACATTTCCTGTGCAGAGTGTTGTGCTTTCCAAGCATTCCATCCAAGACCATTATGTTCAATGTGTCGCTTCTGCATATTGAATGTTCCTTCAACAACACGCTGGACAGTTTCCCACCATTGTTCGTTTTTACCATTTTCCTTGAGTCGAGAATAGGTTCTATTATAAACTAATTCACCTAAACCATTAAAGCCAAATGGGGCCTTCTTACGCTTGTATTTATCTACGAAAGTATCTGTTAAATGGAATCTTGAACTCATGTAACTCCCTCTTCTTGCCATCAACTATATATGCTTTTCTTTGCTGACTTCAAAACCCTGCTCGCCATAGTCATAGTTTGTTATATCTCATTTTGATTGTTTGGTATTGTTACCAAATCGGGTTCAAGACCTTCAAGCAATTCTGCGAAAAGTTGTAGGTCCACGAGATGAAGTTGTAGGCACAGTTTCAAAGTCCCGATCCTTCTTCATCATAGCACTCAAACTACGCTTGGTTGGTATCTCACGACGACCCAAATCAATCAATCTATCAATCAATACTTGGGCAGTCACTTCTTCGGCTACGATAACCAAAGACTTAGCAGCCTCATAACTGGTAGGCTTGCTTCTTTTCTTACGAATTATTTTTCCATTTTTCATTATATTCAACTCCTGTTGGCAATTAAGGCGGTAAATTGACAGCCTTCTATGTTCCAATCAAACTCTACGGGTGCTTCAACAGCCCCTCGGATATCAATATCATTCTTACCAACAGCAGTTAAACTGCTGGCTACTTCAGTAGTAGTAAACAATGTGGGTCCGACTTCTCCAGATAAATCTACTGGATGCTTCCAGATGACTGGTTCATCTTGAGAATTAGATTGGAATACGATATTAGATTCTTCAGATGCAACTTCGGCAGATAGTGTAAAAGAAATAGTCTTTTCTACAGTTCGCAAAAAGTCCTTAACGTTTTTGCCGGGGATTGTGGTCTGGTATTCCCAATCTCTCTGTGGCCATGCGTTAATTTTATTCATAAGATCTAATCGCAGAAGTTTAACGGTTTGACTGATGCCATTTGCCAACAAACGGAAGCGTAGGTTATCATCGGGTTTGTCTAATGCCAAAGTAAGTTCATCTTTAGCAGTAAGTGTTTTAATGATTGCGCCCATACGAGCAAAGATAACTCCGACTTCTTGTGGTTCACTAAATTGCCAATCATAATTTTGGAATGATTCTGCAGGAACAATAACACGAAGCATCTTATATCTATTTCCATCAACTAACATGACAGATAAACCTTCTTCACTGAAGCAAAGAATACCTTCTTCGTTAATAGCCTCGAACCCACGCAAAATATTCTTAGCAAGTGGCACACGAAGAGTAGCAGTAAGACTCATAGGCTAAAGTGGATGTAAGCACCTATTTATGCTTATGGGTGTGATTGCTTGTTAATGGCGGCATAAAAAGATGGAGATTCAAACGGGTTAATTCCTAAAGACCATATCTCCCCAGTTCCACCAAATGATTGTAGTGACCAACGATTGTTGCCTACATAGGAATCATTTGGAACTTTGGGACTTAATAAATATAATTTATTCTTGCCATCATTAGCATAATAATAGTATTGATAGTCAGGATCACAATATTTGGCCTCTACCATTTTGCCTTTGTTTATTTCGCCACCAAGACCTCGGGGATCGAACTCACGACCAGCAACCATACGAATCCATGTTAGATTCTTAACCATCTCAAAAATCTCATCACTTCTTTTACTGTGGGCATTATTAGTAGTCTGCTTCCACCACTTTCGGAATATCTTAGGGTCGATGATTTGTCGGCCTCGAAGTCGCATAGGTTATAATACACCCTACAACTATTTATATTCAACAACACAATCTGGATATTTTTCCAGTAATGGTAACAGAACATCTAATCTCTTTTCCAAGGGACTACTTCCTTTTGCCCTTCGTCGCTTATTCTTAGCAGTCCTTTCAATGGACAATGATTCACGCTTAGTTAGATTAGAGATACAGATATAATAAGACCACTCGCCTTCACCTTTGAATCCAGTAGTGTATCTGGCACCACCTTTTAGATCACAGTTATGTTGTCTAAGCCGACGTTCAGAATTATTAGTAATTCCCAAATAAGTTTTATTGTGAATTGAATGGACCAATAAATAAACCATGTAGTCACTTGAATCGTTCATAAAAATCCTGACTCATTTATTCGTCGGTCGCACCAGCATAACTGAGAGTATCTCGGAAATCTGCTTCTTTACCCAAATTAGTTAGATTGGCTTTATCTTTGGAAACTTTCTTCATTAGTTCAGATGCAGGTTCAACAGGTGTGTCGATATCAGCAAAACCATCTAATACATTTTCTTTTCTTGGCTCTATGGATAATTTCATATCACAAGTTCCAAACTTATCATCACCCCAAACGACTAAACGGCGCAGTGGGACAAAAATAGGTGAGGTCAAACGACCCACACCTTGTCGCACACTTGGATTCTGGGAAACTAAATATAATACAAGGGCGGCAAAAATACCAACCACTATGACAACGGGTAACATATCAACAAACTTCATTCTTCTTCACCTTCAACTTCAACAATCATCCAATTCCATTCATTCTTCATTGGTCTCACCTTCAAACTCTTGGAACTTCTTTTCAGATTCAGGATCTAAATCAATAAGGATGGCATTTCTGCCATGGTCGTTAGCCACAGGCCACATACTACAACTGCCAGCGAAACCATCTAAAACATAATCGCCAACTTCAGAAGTAGTTAGCACCATTCTTTTAATGAGTGCATAAGGGATTTGATTATACCAACCGTTGTGTTCACGAGAACCTGCTTTAACCATGTTGATATTCCACCAATCATAAGCATGAGTTCCAGTCTTACCTTTAGCAATTTGAGTCATAACTCGTGGGTCTTTAGGATTGCGATATGGTTGGGTATCTCGTTCAGGATAGAAAAGAGGTTGTTTACAATCTTCGTGAACTAACCAAAGCAAGGCTCGGTGAGCAGTAGTAAATCTTTTCTTAGTGTGTCCAATGTTAGAAGGATAAACCCATGAAATCCATTGTTGTAGTCGGAAACCTTGGGCTTCAATAATAGGCAACAATCTCGCACAGGCTTCAGGATAGTGAACTAAGAAAGCAGAACCATTGGCACTAAGCCGGGGTTTGAGTGCAGCGAAAGTATCTGAAATCAATTTGTGATACTGGTGTTCAGGTAGATTATCATTAACTTTATCAGAATAACGGAAACCAATGTTATAGGGTGGGTCAAAGAATGCAGTCTGCACTTCAATATCGGAATCTAAATTAGTAATGGCTGATACAACGTCGGTGTTAATAAATTGGTGGGTCATTTTAAACTCTCCTTGAACGGTTAATAGTCTTATGTTGGATTTCTAAGTTTTCAGAAGATGTGTCTCCACCGTCGGCTCGGGCTACTTTGTGTCCAATGTCTACCATATTAGGTGGTAGTCGTGTGCCAGTAATAACATCTTCTACTAAGCCATCTTCTCCGAGGGCATCAGCAATCATTTGTTTTCGTGGGACGGGGGTTTTATCAATAGTGGGTAGATTAAGATACTGATCTAAATCAGCAAAGAAATCTTGAATAACTATATTGAAGGTAGCAGGGATAACATAACTACGACGAGAATCTTCAGCATTGTCTATAAACTTAATTTCGTTAGCAGCCATCCATGTATCCCAGTGACTACGCACGGCTTGAATGTCTTGAACAAGTGCGCTTTTACTGTATTTATCTAAAAGAGAGCGTAGCACAATGTTAGCGAAAATATCTTGTCGTGCAGATTTACCATCAGTAACTCTCTCGCCACTTCCAGCAGCAGAAAGTGTAGTGTAGAGCATAATAAAATCATCCACCTTTTTGAGTTCTTTTCTCATTTTGTTCTCAGACCATGTGGAAATGTCACTATTATAGAAATCCAGTTCAAAATTGTTCTTATTATAGTCTTCACCCCTACAATAGAGGGCATAATCCATGAAATGTTGAAGTAGGCGACGAACATGGTGTCTTTTGGGTGCACCAACATTAGTATAATCAAGCCATTGAGCCTCAGCATAACCATAAATAAATTGATATTGCTCTTCACTATGGTGTTCAGCATGGAACTTATCGATCTTAGAAATGGTGTTACCTCCTTGATTCATTTTCAAAAAGATTTGGTCGGCAGTATAATCATCGTCTTCTTCAAAAGCATAAACTGATAATTTAGAACCAGTAATGGCTTGTTGGAAACTACTTGGTAATTGACTCCAAACTCTATTTCCCAAATGTTCTTTGTTGGTTTGCTCTTGCCAGCGTTTACTCATTTTAATCTGGCCATCCATGAATCGCATTAAGGTTTCAATGCGATGCTGACCATCCACGACAAAGTTCATAGTATCCAATCCATCTTCAGAATCAACCTTTTGAATAATGACTTCACCCAAACTAATTCCACAAACCTGTGACTCAATCAATGATGTATTCCATTTAGACTTTCTATCAACATAGTTTCTTTGATAGGTATCAACATCAAGTTTACCATTTTTCCAAAGTCCATACAGGTCGCCTAAAGTCATCTGAGATTTATCAGAATTGGCAACAGTGGTAAAAAGTATGTTCTTTTTGGCCATAATTATAACTTCCTGTTACTACCCTTATAATGATATCTATATTATCCATGACTTAATAGGCTGTGTTTTGGCCCAATCAGAAAGTTCATAATGATACTCACCGTGATCGCCACTACGCTTAATCAAGCCATGTTTTACATATACTCGTGCCATGTTAGCCACAGAAGTTGGGGTAACTCGATTCTGTAACACTTCGGTTCGTTTAGCGATTTCGGAGGCCAATAGTTTATCATTGTGCTTCATAACTTTTAAGGCAAAATAATGTTTCTTGGCTCGCTTTCTTTTAGGATTGGTGTTATTACATTTTTGAGAACAGAAGGCTTTGTTGGCTAATTCACCACTCCACCTAAGTTGCAGAGTTTTACCACAACATTCGCAGTGAGAATCAATAGGTGGCCAGTGTTCAAAATGTTTAGTATGTTTATCGCTACTCGGATGATATTTCTTCAACTTGAGTTCATCAAATCTTTGACAATAAAGACTGCAATAATCATCTTTCCAGAAATTGAACTTCCTTCGAGCAGTTCTTTCTCTATCGCAACCTTTTACAATACACATCTTATCACAATTCTAATTTTGTTTGCTGCCCAGAAGGGGTGTCTTCAAGACCCTCCAGAATCACCTCGATTTCGCCGGGGGCTGTTCCTTCGGCTTGCCAAATGATTTCACGGTCTACGGAAGGGTTCCAAACTTCTCGTAAGAAATCACATATTTTAGTATAAGTAACTGACTTAGGTTTGACTCCGACATCTTCGGAAGTAGTAGGAAAGTAAACCATGAAATCCACGACAGAGCCATAGCGTTCATAAATCTTTTTAGCCAAGGTTTTACCGACACGAGGAATCTGTTCTAACAAAGCGTGATGTTTATTAGAAGTAGAAGTAACGACAGTGACGGGTCGGATCAGTTGATGAACTTCGCCTTCAGACATTCTAAGAGCATGACTTCGGATGAATCGGATGGTTTCATCCAGAGAATCAGTGTAAACTACGGGTAATACTTCGGAACTCATACGATTTAAAAATTGTTGTAGGGATTGTAATTGATTCTTATTTGCAGTAAATATATCCCGGGGTGTGCCTTCAATAATTAAGTAGGTGCGAGGCGCAGCAGTAACTAAACGAGAAACTTGTTCTTGCATTCTACGGGATTGCCAAGAACCGTAAGCATCAGCCCAAGTCTTGCGTTCAAAGAGAGCACAATCTTCGGGATTATCATAATCCCAGAGTTTGATGTCGCCTTCATTGAGATTCTCAATTTCAGCGTTGAGCAGCATCTCACAGAGTTGCTTAGTGCGGGGCTTCTCTTTGGAATCTACAGAGATAGAAATCGTTTTTAGGACTTCCTCAGACATACTAAGGAATAATGAAACCACCTATTTAACAGTTCACAATCCTCGGTTAAAAAGCACTGGTCTGGGGACATAATCATTTGCTATCTCGTCTACGGCTGCCATCTCTACGGTCTCGTTGATGGTAGTCCACATTACATATTTGATGCCTTGAAGTTTAAGAACTTCAATGCAGTTAGCACATGGTTTGGCATTTCCCATTGAGCCATCATGACGAAAACGTCCGATGAAAACACTGGCACCTTCTGTGCCTTTTTTCTGATATCGGAGTTTCCGCAGCGCAGCGGTTTCAGCATGAAGTGAAGATCCTCGATAACCCTTGATGTTAGATGATTTAGCAACAATCTTATTATTGCGAATAACAATGGCTGCCATCGGAACATGGCAATTAGATTTCTGTTGTTCTTCACGAAGAGTCATGAGCCACCGCTGTATACGACCCATGTAAGCCCTAATTTTAGTTATTACTCTTATTAAGTTTTACAATGGCGTAGCCACATCCGCATTCCCAGACATCGCCATTATCTCTAAGATACTTATCTTTGAAACTGGAACAAACTGGACATTTTGGTGGCATTAGTAATCTCTCCTATCTTCGCCAAAGGCTAATCCAAATAAAATTAAAAAAATAAATATTTCCCAAGACATCAGACCAACACCGATAAAAATATAATTGTGATCGTGATAAATACTAACAAACCAAATGTGATTTCTGGTTCTGGTTCGTCGTCCCAATCCCTATGAGTCATAATTACTCCTCTTCGGGTTCTGGTGGTCGAGCCTCATCAATTTTACCTTGGGCTAACAAGTCACAACGAGCAGCCAAAACCTCATCGAAATCTGCTTCAACATCAGAAATAGTTAGAATTACAGTAGGTGGGTCACGCCAAACCCCTCCATTGACTAAAAGTGTTTGAATTAAATGGTGGATAGATCTGTATCCAACTTCTCCAGTGGGTCCAGAAACGTCGTAAAGTTTAATCAAAGTGTCCAATTCTATGCGAATCTCATTAGTCATAATAAAAGGTATGTTGATTACCTATATCAATCTTTGCTTTGCCTTACATAAAGTTGAGAAGGTAGAGCAATAATTTCACGATAATGTTTGATGGTATCGAAATAAGATTCTTTAACAAACCACACATCTTCTACGGCATCAGCAGCCAAAAGTTTTTGGTATTGGTTTTCATTTAGACAGAAGTTTTGTTGCTCTTCGATCTGAGACCAAACTACGCCATACTTTCTTTTGGCCCAGCCATCGGATTTTTCATTGTCCTCACGGAATGTCTTCAAGACCTCGGAAGCATGGTTCTTAAACCCTTCGGCAAGACGATAATTGTTGAAAACTTCCATAGGTATGTTCTCTAATTTGCCATGGTTGATTATTAACTCAGTGGCCTTTTTAGGACCAAGATTCGGAATGCCGGGGATGTTATCAGAGGCATCACCAGCCATGGCTTTCCAATCAGGGTAAAAATCAAAGTTAAAATTAACAACGGGTTCTACGGACTCAGTGAAATTATGGAACTTCAAAGTAGGGTGGATAGCCAACAATTGATGGAGGTCGGAATCTTGTGTAAAAATAATAATATCTTTATTAGTATTGTCTGCTACAAAATCAGCGATTAAATCGTCTGCTTCTAAAGCAGGATCATAATGACCCACGAAGTTTTTACGAAGTTTCATAGCATCTAAGTTGAGAGCGTTATAATCTTCTCTGATATCTCTATTAGTATAGTCCTCAGCATTATATGAGTCTAAGAACTTAGCAGGAACACGGTTCTTTTTGTAGTTAGGATATAATTTACCACGGTGGTTACGGCCATTACTGCCATCCCAACAGACTTGAACATCACAGCCACCATACCCTGCTTGGTTAATTCTCATTTGAATGTATTGTAAATCTTGGAAAACAGTTTTACGAACTTTATTTAGAAAATGACCATAATCCATTCGCTTGCGTTCTACTTTTTGCATCCAACGAGAAAAACGTCCCTTGGGTGCCCAATGTTTGGCCATTCTTGAAACGAAGTAACCTCCGTCTAATAATACTAATTTTTCTGTCATTAAATCCCTCATGGGGGTGTGGCAATCATGCCACGGGCTTGTAAAATATCGTGTGCTTCAGGTCGCAAACTAATTTTAATTTTATTATTTTCATATGCCCAAAATAAATTGGTAGTCGCACTAACATTAACTTCACAAGTTGCATAGCGACACTCAAACTCAGCGTGGTAACCATCAGCAGCAACCCATTCACGAGTTACTTTTAGATTCCAACCACAATGGGGACAATTCATAGTATAGTTAAATCAGATGACTTACTTATATCTTCCGGTAGGTGTCCCATCCTTTGTGGAACAAAACCTGCATTAAATGAATAGAAAAGATAGTAGTTCCTATGCCAACTAATTTTCCTTCGTTTAGGGTCCAACCTTTCCAAGTAATATATCCTGCGCCGAGGAATGCTAAAACATCGGTTAGGGGTGCAGCCGTATAACTACGGTTGTTCTCGGCTTGATTACTTTCACTAATGGCATAATATCCTATGCCTGCTACCAGTCCAGTTATGGCCCACGCTTGATTACTCATCCGCAGTTCCCTCTTCAGAATCATCACTGTTGGAACCAAGGTAAGATAATAGACCCCATGTTAAGATTCCTCCTGCCACTACAATACCTGCAAAGATAGTAAGGGGATCGGTATCTTCCTCTACTCCTAAGTCTTTCAATTTAGCATTGACTTCAGAAGTGATGGCTTTTACATCTTTGGTTTGGGTTCTAATAACTGGTGCAGACTCATCCCAATCAGAAGGTTTAGGAACATTTATGGTCCACGTTTTATCTAATTCAGGGGTGGCGCACTCGGCATGAGAAGCAAGAGATTCTACAGTAACTTTCCAAGTTCCGGGTTTAGTAATCTTAAAAGATTTATTTGAACCAAGATACAAGAGATTATCTCCTGATCTTTCTCTCTTGTCTGAACCAGCCATTTCGGTATCATACATAGTTTCACCATTACAAGTAATTTTAATACTTACTTTGTGACCACGACCATTTGCATTGTGGAAAACTGTGCCACCCAAATCATCAAAGCAACCCTGCCCAGATTCTGTGGCAGCGAAACGACGAGTATAATTAACCATGTTTGTATAGATTTTATACGCACTACCATAGTTTCCTTGAGTAACTTGTTTATGTGCTGGAACGATAAACTCACTGTGTAAATGGCGATAAATCTCCCTCTTTTGTGGTTGTCGGTTAATTCCGGCTACAATACTGGGGGCTGTTTTATAATAATTGTTAACTTCTTCAGCAGCAAACCAATTAACGAATCGGTCTCGAAGATACCTCATTGATTTTAATTCTGGTGAATTGTCATGTCCTTCGGAGTTCATAACGGCAGTAGTAATATAACACCAATCATCATCGTCATCGTCATCGTCACCCCAACCTGTGTAATGAGTAAATATTTTTCCTGCATTACTGGGTATGTCTAAGACAGCATCTACTACGGCTACATAACCGCCAGCAGCACCAGAGTCAACAGCAGCATCTCCTACTACAGAACCTCTTCCAATAGGAGAATCTTCATGAGCCAATCCTGTGCCCACAGTGGTAATCCAATCAACGGGATCTGTAAATAATTTTAATCCACTCATTAAGACATCACCAACACAACCCGTTCCGGCAGTATCTGTTCCAACGAAAGATACAATTATATTATCTTCGCCCGGGGTTATGGCACCATCATTTAAGAAATCTGTAGTATACACCCAGACTTCATGCTTGGAATCACAAATAGCCACGGAACTAAGAGTGTCCATAGACATATCCCACTCATCAGTAGTATCTTTACCCTTTTTACCTTGCTTGGTAGTTTTGGTTCCGAAAATGTCATCCATAATAATACCTCAAGAAAATATCACCCATAGTAAAACACCTACTGTGGCTGCACCGGCTACCGAGTATCCAATAAAGTTATCGTAAAGTTTATTCGTATATTCATTTTGTAGTTGAGGATCGTCAGTTAAGTTACTCATAATATTATTAGTATCTTCTACTGCTTGTGGGAAATTGATGTTGAAAGCGTAAGTATGGTTGAAACCAAGTAGCGGGAAACTACAACCATATTTATTTTGGTCGATAACTCCGAATCCTTCAATGAAAAATTGTTTAGTTATGATGGCTACATCGGCTACAGCAGCAAGCGTGGCTCCAATTCGGGCTGCACGAGCCAACCACAAAATACCTGCACTGCCACCAGTTAATGCCGAGGCTACAATCATTAAACCAATTTCTAAAACGAAAGGTGCTACTTCTTCTAACATAAACTTACTGGCTTTATCGCCCGAAGAACCCTCTCCTAAATCAGAATATCCATAGTGGGCGGTAAGAGTATATGCAGCATCAGGCCAGCGAGCCTCAATAGGAATCGAGCCACTGGCTTTACCTTCGGAATCAGTAGTAACTGTATCGGAATAAATAGAAACAATTGCCAGTTCTATATCTAAATATTTTTCCATCAATGGTTCTAAAGGTGAGGCATCTCCAGCAACAACTTTTTGTTTTTGAGCATCAGTAAGTTCACCTAATACTTGGTTAACTAAAAGTGCCAAATATTGGGTGTCTAAATAAGTTACTTCAATAGTTGCCCGATCGGAAGAACCTTCTTTTGCCTTACAACTGGTTCCAGAACAATCAGCCAAAGTTTCAATTTGCCATTCGATAGTAGAGCCTTGAACTACTTTATCAAAAGTAATAGTTTTATCTCCGTCTTTAGAAAAATCACTGGAGGGCATATCTTTGCCATCAGGATTTATAACTCTAACTTTAGTTTTAAAGTCAGTTTTACACGACCACGAACCAGTTTGGTCAATAAACCAGTTACCTGTATCTAAACTGGTTGGTAAAACACTGCCTTGTTGGGATGCCCATGCCATTAAAATCACTCCTCATCATCAGATGATTTAGAGCCTTTCTTAAAGATACCTATTTTGGCAAGGATGGAAACGGCAACAAGAGCACCAATACCCAAACCACCATAAGTCATGGCTTTTCCAAGGAAGGCCATATTTTCTACTGCCTTTTCTTGACACTCTGTAACGCGATCAGTATACTCTTGAGTGCCCGGTTCTAAACCAGCCTCTTCAGCCTTTTCATCACAGTCACGACCAGTAGTGGAAGCAACATAATCGTCTAAAGCATCGCTATTCAGAAAAGAATTAAACATAGCAAAACCAGTAATTCCGATACCACCAACAGTGATGGCTCGCTTTCCTAATCTTTCAATTGCAGATTCAGGAACTGCTTTTACAGTTTTTTCAATTGATTCTTCTGTTCCTTTACGGGCTGCTGTTGCAGTTACACTCTTTTGAGTTTGTTTACCAACTTTTTCACCGGCTTCTTCAGCCAAGTTCTTGAGATTTTTCTTCATAAGGACTTCTGCAGATTCACTTGCACCCTCTCCCATTTGTTTGGCCGTTAGTTTTTGAGCCTTTTCTACCAATTCGGGCGTAATTTGTTTAGAGAGTTGTTCACCCACGGTCTCTTTTACGTTTTTAACTGCTGCCTTAGTGATTTTCTCTATCGACGCTTTGGCTATCTCTGCTGCAGGGTCAGCCACAGTTTTTTTAACGGAATGAAACTCTCTTTGTTGTGATGGAGGAAGTCTCCCATAATTAGAAGGAACAGTTTGGCCCCAAGCGTGACTCATACCTAAATATGAGTTGAACGACTATTTATACTTTGGGTATCACTCTTCTTCAGGATTAGAGAAGAAAACCCAACGGCTGAGATCTCCACCAATAGTGCCATCATCAATTTGATGAAGGAAACATTGTAGGTCTTCAAAAGAATCAAACATAAAATTGTAATCCATAATACCAAACAACCAATTAGGTGCACGAGCACGACCGCCATTGATAACTACCAAAGTAGGTTTGCGTTGAGCCAAAGAGTTCAAGAGTTCGTGAATAGTTCCAAACATACCAACATCCATGTCAAGATAAATGATGAGGAAATCTGATACGTCTACCATGCGGAGGTCAACGTGCACAATGTCCTTCATGCGCTCGGTCAATTCAAAGTAACGGCCTGTTTCTTTGAGATGCATCATTTTCTTCTTTTCTTCTTCTACCTCTTTGTATTTAGCATATGCCAAAGGTTTCTTACAAGGATCGAAAACAGTGATTCCCAAAGGTTCCAAAAACTTAGTCATTTCAATACGCCATCCGACACCATCGTCAGCAGCGTTATCAATTGGCCCTGCCAAGTAAGCCCTAAGTCCTTTTAGCCTGTGCATGTCTTTCATCAAGCATCCCTCCATTCACACCAGACCTCATATCTAACAACATACCAGTCGGCAACCTCTCCGTCAGTAGCATTATCGCTACCATCGGCCATAATTCTTAGTGTGAAGTTGCCATTATAGGAATAGTTATCAGAGATTACAATAGTATGGTTAGACTGGCCAGACGAACTTTGATTACTCCAAAGAACAGTTTCATTATTATCCAATACAGAAACATTAACTGAACCCTGTTCCCACAACAAAGGTTGGTGGAATCCAGCAGTCATATTGATGTCCACATAAATAGACATATTGGTTTGATTAAAACCAACAGAAGTTTCATTACCCATACCCATAGGAGCATAGTTATTAAACTGATATGAATCGGTGTGATTGTATTCAGCAATTTGAATTACATCAATTATGGGAAGTGGTTCTGCATCTTCTTCACCTAAACATCCACTCATTCCTGCCATCAAAAACAGCATACTCATCATTATTGCATTCTTCATTTTATTCACCTTTTGTATGTGCCGCAAACACGGCAGTATAATTCTGCATAGGGATAAGAGTCACGAGTCCACTTATCCTCTACTGAACATTGAGTGCTACATGCATCACGAGCATCACGCTCGGCTTGTGCAAGATGTTTAATTAGCACTTTCTCTTGCTCCCGAACTCGATCCAATTTATCACGCAAGGCCATAACCTTAGCACGATTTGGATGACGGTGCAAACTGTCCATGAATTAGGGTTGTGCCGATGACTGTTATATACTTACTGTTTTTTAATTTTTATTTTTTCTGGTAAGTTTTATTCAAAATAACGGGGGTCTATACAACGAGTATGTGCTCTACCACCGTCACGCATAACACTAACATCACCAGAGTTAATCAATTGGTGACACACAACACAGTAAGGGAATTGCTCAAACATAATCAGACCTCACCCGAGATAAGACTCCTACCTGTATAATACTTTCTATGCATATGTTATCTCACGGTCGTTAATTTTGAAGCCGTGGTTGGCTAACATATTTATATTAAACTTCATGTCGGTGATAACCAAAAGTGGTGGTTTACGACGGTAGACTACTGCCGACGGTGGGAATAGTTTGACGACATCATCCATAAGATTACGAATATATTTTTGTTGTCCGTTTTGAGTTATGGGAATAAAGGTTACTTTTCGCCAGTCTTCATTCGGTGCGTTTTTGCCAGTCCATGTAGATCCATCTACACGATTGACCCATAATGTTTCTTCGTTATTCTGGTTCACAATTGGTGTCGGGGGACTCGAAGTAGGGCTTGGGCTTGGGCTTGGGCCGGGGGTTGGTTTACATGATTTACATTCACCGGGTTTAACACACTTACCACCTTTACATTTAGATGGCACACGAGGTTGAACTGGATTCCATTCTGGGGCTTGGAACTCTCTTTGCATATTTTGAACACGGGAAACTAATTCTACGAAATTGATGTCTTTTTCGATGTCCTCAATAATGTCATCAATAGCACCCATTTCTTTAGCAATAGTATATTGATCCATCAGGTCCTCTAAATAAGAATTGATTTCTAAATTAGATTTAAACTGAGCATAATAGTTTGCCTGCCTGTAAATACGTTCTGCTTCAGTATCTGCTGGCTCTTCTAAAATATATTTATAATATTCTGCTGGAGATTCTTCTTGCGGGGCCACAACTTCATTTACCAAATTGGACATCACTACCATCATTTCATCAAATATAATTTGTCGGTTCTCTGCAGTGTCACCAATTTGTTCTAATAACATATCTACGTCTGGGAATGTTGCGTCTTGTAGTCGAATCGCATCGGCTAATGCCATGAGTTCATCCATGTCAAAATCCATAGCAGGTTCGGATCCAATCATTTCGGAAACTTCTACTTGTTCTACCCAGCGACCTGCGGAATTACGGGGTTGATTAGGATTAAAATTGGCTTCAAATGATTCACTTGCTTTGTCTTGTGCTTCATCTAAATACAAATGCAAAACGGGGTCGGGAGCATCTGTGATGTCAGTATGATATACCCCTATCTCTTCGGAACCGTCTTCAAGACGCTCTAAAAGATAATAATCAATATCATCGTGAACTATATCAAGAGGAAAATCATTTTCATCATCGGCTTCAAATGATTCGCTGGAACAACATTCTTCGGCTACGTTTTGGTCATAAGACCACGAATCACAAGCACCACATTTCCAGATGCGAATCTTTTCATCATAGGCTTCAACATTCATTTCTTTAGTATCTACTAATGAATAAGTGTAGGGTTTACGAGATTTGTCTACAATAAATATATCTGGCATTCTAATTAAACGATTACTTAATGCCATGGCATTGACTGGAGTTCCCGAACCACGGTAAGTTGGAAGGGCTGGATATATTTCAGCCGCAGTAGATTTTCCATGTTGCTTAACATATTCAACGGCATCAGGAATCCATTTCTGATTTCTGCCTCTTGTTCTACGCTTTCCGCTGAGTGGCGTATATTGGCCTTCAGAACGGAAAAGGTCAAAAGCATAGTTTTCATTTTCCAGTTGTTGTAACCAGTATGGGTTGATGGTATCCTTTAGTTGCTGTAGGTTTGGCCACCCAAGAGAATCGGTGAAAACTACCCGTCCTTCATAATCACGATTTTCAGAATTGAAGTTTTCCAAAAGATCCCGAGTTTCGTTGGATAGGTTTTCCCAAACATAATTAGGATCTTGTTCCCAAATATATCTAAAAGCATCCATCTTAAACTTATGAACTTTATTGACCACATAATTTAAAGAATGCGATGAAACATTTTCGGCTACGTTTTGCCACAAAGAAATGCTTTCGACTATGCCTCGATAGGAATCAGAAGCCTCACCTACATAACTACCGATTTCGCCATAGAGTTCTTCTAAGGCTTCTAAATAAGGTTCCCAATACTCTCGGTCATCAAGTTCCTCATCTTCAGCAGCACTATGTTTAAGTTTATTCATAGCCCTACGAGCGTAGATTTCAGCATCTTCATAAGATTCGCCTTCATCTAAATAAGCATCCATGATGGTATCATCAATAGTAGTTCCAACATTTGGTTCAGCAGCCAACCTCTTAAGGTGGGCATTCATATGTCCATTAAGACCACGGAAAGAATTGAATTGCTTTCCACATACTTTACAGTGAACTACCATAATGGTTATTCGATGCCACAACTACTTATAGTTTATTACTATTTAGATTGCAGTTTCCATTCATCCCAGTAAACACCCGTCCAAGGATCCCAACGCATCACTCGCTTAAAATAATGGGTTTCTGCACAGATTTTACACTCAATAATTGGGGCATCATCACCCTTGAAATCTCCGACTATTTCTCCATCACGACACGGGCAAAAACGGGAGATGGTAAATGACATCTACAGTGATGGTTATAACTTTAACTATTTGTAGTTATCTTTTCATGTGGGGTAGAATAGCCAACTCCTTACCCTTGGCCTCAACCATAATATCAATGTGGTGGCCGTAAGTAGATGGGATGCCATTGACAAGAATAGAATGCTTGGGTGTGGGCTTGTCGTTGCCGACATGCAACTCGTGAGACTCGGAGTAATGAACAGTAGGAACGATGTCATCAGGCCATGTGCTCATAGCCAACTCAAGAGCCTGTTGCTCGGACAAACCGCCAGTGCAAAACTGATGATGGTGGTAGTCAAAAACGATAGGAACACCGACAACAGAGTAAACATGGTCATACAAATCCTGCACGGAGTAAAGGCTGGCACGGTCATCATTCTCAACTGTAAGCCGAGCCTGTGTAGATGGTGCAAGACGAGCAAAGTTAGCACACCAACGCTGCAGAGCAGCCTGTGGTTCGCCGTAAGCACCACCGACATGAATGTTAATCTTGGAATTGTGATCGGCAGGTAGGCCGAGAGCATCGCAGATAGCAGCAGTAGCGTCAAGTTCTGCAATAGCCTTGACTACGACAGACTCGTGAGGGGATGCGAGAACGTTGAAAGGGCCGGGGTGAAAACTCAAACGGTGGTTGTGGTCAAGTGCATACTGGCCAGCAGTGCGTAGCAACTCGGAAATAGGTGCATACTCGTCGAGGTCAGAAATAGAATATGAAAAGTCAGGGTGAGCCATGAAAGGAAGCATCTCGGAAGACATACGGAAGAGAGTAATGCCGTGAGCCTCATTCCACTGAAGAATAGTATGCAAGTCACGAACATTGGATGCAACAAGAGAAGCGATATGTGGCAAACCCTTCTCGTGAGCAGTAGCCAAGCGACAAGTGCGATTGGTAGTAACACGCTGCTTCTTAGGAACGGAATCGCCGCTAAGAGTCATGTTGATGCAAGCATAGCCAAGACGGTTGGGTGACATAATAATACCTGTAGTTATCACCTATATAAAGGCACTGGTCATTCTTCAATTAGATTTGGGTGTAAGTCCCACCAATGGTCATAATAATGATATATGGGAATAAAACACAACATAGAATAAATAGTTAGTGGACCCATTGAGGTAAGATAATCCATACCTGTCAGCCAACACCAAAGCAAAGCAAAAGGTTGAAAGGCCAAAGTTCCATATATTGGTCTAATAAAAGATTTAACCCAGACCTTCATTCCCATCCCAGCCAATTTTGGGGTTTGTAACTTGAGGTATCCCGATCGTAATGTAGAAGATATAGATATGGTCTTTTCATTCCTTCAAAGTCCATAGTTCCTATGACTTGTTCCCAAGCGTTGAGGAAACTGGTGAGGGCAACAGTAAGTCCAGTGACATAAACTTTGACAGTGGGTGTATCCCCATCATTCCATAAATCTTGATTACTCAACCACTCTTTAGCCTGTTTTTCAAGGGCTGCAAAATCCATTGGATTATCAATTTTCTGCCAGATAAAATCCTTGACAGGCATTTCATGTCTTCCAGCGCATAGTCCTACTACAATTTCATTTCCCATAAAACAGTATGTATGGCATTACCTTTATAATGATTTCTTTGGAAATAATGTTTCATATGCTACTTTCCACATCATAGGAACAGAATCTCCACCTAAGATCCACAATCGGTCCAGCCGATTGGAAAACCCATTAGCCACTCCACGAAATTGGCCGTCAGCCTGCTTTGGGAGACTGGCACTGAGGTGTGGGGTAGATTCCAAGACTTCGGTCCAAGCCTCTGAATCCCGAGGTGGTGGAGGGTGGGGAAATCGCTGGAGGATTCTTTCAATTCGCCCCAAATCCTGCTGGCTGTCGGTAGGTTGTCGGGGGCTTTCCCTGCCTTCATTTTCTTCATGGTTCTCTCCATTCCTGACGGACCTTTCCAATCCCTGTGTCCGGGGGTTGGCCACAGGTTTCCCTTGAGTATTTCGGGTGAGTGCCATGAAGAGTCGTCTGCGTCCATGTGTGAACCCCAGTTCCCTTGCGGAGATTTCTTCAATCTCCACTTGGAAATCCATTGATTGAAACTGGCTACAGATTCTAATAAATGACTCTCTTTGTTTGAGAACCTCGGAACGCATCTCAAAGAGTGCTCTTTCGGGTTGAAGTTGTTTGAAAATCCCTGCAACGGATTCCAACAAGTTGGTGTCTTCAAGACCCCTATCAACGAAGGTTCCAATGATGAAATCCACTTGTTTACTCCAAGGTATGCTGTTGAAGGTTTCAATCTGATCCCAGACAGGAACTTCAGATAGGTGGCCTGATTCCATGTTCTTGATGAGGGTGGCCACGGCATAGGCTCTTTCTTCAACGATACAGACGGGACGGAATGTTTGGTCTGCAACCAATCCGAGTCCCAAGAGGGAACCTCCACTCCCGGGACGTAAAGCCAAGACATTCATAAATCTCCTGACTGGTGCTACTGTCAATCACCAATATATAGTTTGTTAATACTTTGAGGTATGAAATGAGAAGCAAAATAGGTTATGGTTTCGCCTCTTATCAGGGCATCTAAATCTTGCACACCTTCATACGATGGGCTGGTGCCAGATGTTAAAGTATTCCATACACTGGACATGGTTGCTTCTCGTGGTGAAAAAGGAATATAATACTTTCCTTCAACTGGGTCCATCAATTTTCTAAGGTCAATCTTGTCCGACGGCATATCCGACCTATCATAAAGACGAGTATTGTAAAAGGCATAAATCCCCCTATCGGCATCATCAATAACAAAAGTAGCAGCAGAAATGCCTCCTCTTTTATCTACATAAACTATAAACCATGGGTCGGCAGTGGCGGAAGTAAGCACCTTGTCAAAAAGTATAACAGGTAGGCCACTCATAAGAGGAATAACGCTACCATTATTTGTTTCTTCTTCGAGAGGTCCTGTGGGCCAGACCCAAGCATTAGAATCAAAACGAGGATGGTATCTCATACTATCGCCTGTTTGTTAATACTATTATAAATATAATATGCGGAAAATATCATAATTCTTCTATGAGGATTATCTGTATTTTGATAAGTCAAAAATTGAAGGGGTGAGGATATATTAGAAAATGACCAATTATCGCTGTCTAAATACTTAGTAAAAATATCATCTATTTGAGAGTCATCTAACAAGTCCATATATTGATTTAGGGTTAAGTTTCTGGGTAATGGATGGTCTGTAATAACCTCATTCCATAATTTAATAACGGGTTCATCTTCTACAAGATGCTTCCCACCCCTCTCTTTATGGGCATTTAGATCGGGGTCGTATCCATCTGTTACTTCCCACCTTAAGCCAATAATCTGGTCAGAATAATCTTTAGCAACATATAATAAAAACTTAGTTGTTCCATATCCTTGACTTAATAAACGTTTTTTGATTGCTGCGTATCGGTTTGCCCTATTGATTGCTGGTTGGTCTGATCGATAGTCCGTATTACTGGTATCATCACGAGACTCCCACCGACGCATAATGATTATATCTCGGTTTAGTTATTTATAGTTATACTTAAGAATTAAATAGTTAGGATGTGAATCTAAAGTAATGGATGAGTTTACTGCTGAGATAAAAGTAGTGGGGCAGAATCACAAACCATGGTTCTTTACTTTGGAGGCTATGATTGATACAGGTGCTAAGCGTAGCAGTATTGACACTAAATTGGCCGAGTTGTTGGCTTTAGAAGAAGTGGGTGAAATTAAAGTTAGTAATGCTATGGGTAAACAAGCCAGACCCATTGTAAAAATAAAATTATTTCATAATGGTGAAGCGTATGAATTAGAAGTTTCTACCACAGATCGTAGTCAGTTATCCTATCCCATGATATTAGGTCGGGACTTCTTATCTCTGTGGAAATCTACACCGCAATCAGAATGATTGTTGTGAATTACAGATATTACAAGTTAGGGTATCGACAGAAGTCATACGCAAAGAATGTGGGTCATTACAATTAGCACAAACAGTGGACAAACTTTTTTGGTTGTGTAAATAATATTCTTTTAGTGTCATGCCACCAGTTCCGGGCACTCGTTCTTCTTGAGCAGTAATACTTTCCAAGTAAAAATCTCTAATGGCATTTTCTTTTTCTGCTTGTGTTTGTGGCTTTTTGGGTCTATTGTCCCACCACTTCCAACAACTATAAAAAACATAATTTAAAATTATGCTTAGGAGAATCCAACCCCACAAAATACTCACCCTTCGATCTGAGTAGCATCAATACCAATATATCTACTAACCATTAAAACGTTGGCTAACTTTTCCTGCAGTTGGTGAATGTTATCGCAAGTAAAGTAATTGAATAATTTCCAAGAGCCGTCTGGCAACTTACCTTTTATCTCATATTTCATAATAATCTACCTACCTGTCTTCAAGACCCCATTTATCAATATACGTCCCCGTTTTCCTCGATTTTTAGGTCTTCATAGGGTGCCAAGACTCTGCGATACAATTCAAACTTACATCCCTCTAATGCACCAACGGCATCATTCAGGGTCTGATAGCACAAACCCTTACGCTCGATATAATTCCTTACTAACATAGTAATGACATAATTCATTTCGCCAGCACTATCAATGCTTTCGGCTATTTTAGGCAGATCTTCAAACTTGGTTTTATCTTCATCTTTTATATATGGCATAATTAAGCCCCCATAATTCCAAACAATGCTAAACAAGCCAAAACAATACCTATCAAAACAACTAAAGACCTTTTGTTTAGAACTTTAAAGTTCCAAGCCTCGTCATCTAACCATGGATTTTTTGCCATTAACTCTCATCCCACTGTTTTACTAAATCGGTCAATGTTCCTCCGTCAGCCTCTGCTAAATCTTGTGGATCTACTTCATCGGGCTGCACAGGCATAATAAGTATGGCTTGTCGGTCCAATAAGGTATCCAATTGAGCATGGAATGTGGCTAACATTTGATTAGTCCTCAGCATTTGAGCCAAAACTAATGCAAAAAGAACAAAGTATTCCCATTCCATAATTAAGATGGCGGGTATTACCTTTTTATACCTTATGGTTTGTAGCCAGCAGATGGATTGGCTTGGTCTGCAAAACAGACGACTTGAGATTCCCCACTTTGGATGTTATAGACAGACAGGTATCCCATCTTAGGTTTGTATCCCAGCATTCTCATGAAATCAGATTGGCCTTGGAAAGTAGATGAAACAATAATTTGTGTGCCACGGTATTCTTCCATTTGGTGAGCATGGGTGTGTCCAGTAACAAATATATCTGGTTTTTGAAGGATAATCATTTGGTCTGTTTCTTCAGGAGATAAGGCGTTTCTTTCACCCCACATTGGGGCTAAGTGTCGCTTTCGTAACATTTCTTTCATGGCTTCAGCAGGGTTTTCATAAGTGACGTGAGCCATACGAGGAACCATGTCGTCAATACCCTTACCGTGATAAGCCAAAACTTCAACGCCTGACAAATTGATACGAGATGGATTGCCAACATGAATAGCATGACTGAACTTCTTTTGGACCAAAGATTCCAAAACAGGTTGGGGTTCGGCTGGCCTAACAGCATCGTGATTGCCGGGGAGAATCACAGCAGTCATGTGGTCTGGTAACCGATCTAATTGGCGGGCAAACTCTTCATATTGTAGGTAAACGTCAGTTTCAGTTAGATTATTTTCTTGGCCGGGGTAGATACCAATACCGTCTACAACATCACCTGCGAACACAATATATTTAATATTCTGAGCAGTAGGGTGGTCGGAATTAAGCCACTCCATCATTCGGTCCCATTCTTTCTGTAAGAAATACTTAGAACCAACATGGATATCAGAAGCAAAAGCAATAGAAACAGGATCATACTCTGCGCCCATCTTACGAGGAGTATCTAAAAACTCTGGAAACTGAACATAATCTACAATGAATAAATCACCGTCCTTGATAAACTTACCTGATACGCCGATTACATCGTCTGGCAGGAGTGTATCAATAGCCGGATTTTCTTTGGAGATAAAGACAGACATTTGTCCAGTCTTGTCTTCAATCTCAACCATGCGGCCTCCAGATTTGGTTCTCCTAATACTGGCAACAATACCAATAATGTTAATCACTCGGTTTTTGAAAACCATCTTGTCTTTACGAACTTCGTTGATATTGGTGGTCTCTTTGAAACCCCACTCATAGCGAAGTATCTTACGCAACATTTCATACCTTTCGGAGAAAAGGTTAACAATATCAGTCAGTTTGCCTGACTGTTCGGATTGACCGACTACTGGCCCTTTGATTACATCGTCAGAAAAATCTGATGCTTTTGCTGCCCATGAACCAGTAGCAGGTTTGCTGTCGCTAAACTTGAAGCGACGAGTTCCCATGTGATCACCTTCACTCAAAAGTTGGCATTTCAACATCCAATTGTTCAATCAGTTGTTCAGTTGCTTTCTCGGCTTCGGCTTCGGACTTGCATCCTGTGATAACACACTTGCCTGATGAGAACACCAAGCATACTGACTTTGGTTCGTCAATACGATAGATAAGGCCGGGGAAAACTTCAGGTTCATACTCAGTCTTATCAAAAGGCATTGAGAAGATAAGGTGTGAAAGGTCAAGGTCATTACCATACTCGTAGGTAACGACAATGTTCTCGACACTGATAGATTCGGTATCAAAAGGCCACATCTTGTAGCCGTTGTTAGTTAGGTCTTCGTGTAGAACTTTGAGTCCAGCAGCAATATCTTCTTCAGACTTAGCACCTGTGACCACAGCCTTACCGCTACGGAAAAGTAGGATACACACTTTAGGTGTTGCTACTCTGTAGACCATACCGGGGAATTGTTCGGCCTCATAGGTAATACCCATGTTGGCTGAAACATCGTATAGGTCAATGCTATCTGTTAATTGTGTGCTGGCTACCATGTTGACAATATCGCTCATAAAAACAACTGTGTGTAATTACCCTTATATACTTAACTATCACAATGGATACATTTAGGTTTGCTCAAAGGAGTTCTATGGTGACAGGTATTGCAGATGTCAAAACCTTGCTGTCTGGCAATTTCTTTTTGGATTTCCATCATCTCGGCAGACATATCTATAACAGGTTTAGGAGAATATCTCTCATGCCTAATTTTAACTCTGTCATTTTGACTTTGCTTCTGGCCGTTATTCTTGGGCTTTGCGCCCCTGCGCTTAGGGTCGGATTTCATAGTTCACACCATATCATTCATTGTGGAATCGTCGGGGAACAATCCCATAGATTTTAACTGCTTCCATAACGGTGCAATATTCAAGGCTTTGACAACAAACTTTTCAGCAACCTTAGAAGCGTATTTTAGATCTACTTCGGGAAGACTGAGTTCGATATAATCAATAAGATTCCGAATAGTCATTTGAATATTAAAATTAAGTTCTGCTAAAGACATAGTTTGTTTTTCTTTAGTTCCAAAACTATGTTGAATTAAGGTCATAACTTCACCCCTTACTTGGGATTTAGCAGTAGGACTCCAGTTGTAGAACAACAAATCATAGATTTGCTTTTTCTCTTGTTCTACGTCGGTCACAATAAAACTTCCTTTTCCTACTATATAGTAATTGCTACAACTTATATATACTTACTCCTCAGCAAGTATCTCAAATATCCATTCAACTACATAATCATCCTTACATATGTTAATTGCAAACAGCCACGGTAATATTCCAGAGGATTGAAAACTATCTAAAGCATCCTTATTTTTAATCAAAGTATCTTTTTGCCATTGTTCTAATTCCATGAACTTCTGTCCCATGGTGGCATCAATGATTCGAGTAATCCAAACTCCAAGGGCTGGCTGAACATATGACCAATCATGCATAATGGCAGTTCCAAGAGCAATTCGCCAACCGGGAACGGTTGACCACCCACTATCTTCTTCATATTCACTGTCCTCATATGTAAACCATTTATCTGTGGCATCATATACCCAATCTCTCAACCAATCTTGCGCTGCAGATTGAGCCTCCACTATTTGAGAAAACATTTCAGGGTCGTTTTCTTGAAGGGACTTAAGAGGAGGATCGAAAATATACTCTGCCCAGTCAACAGAAGCAAAAAAGTAGTCTATATTGTAATGCAAAGGAACATAATTTACTGGTGCTGGAAGCAAACTCGATGCGTTTGGAAATCCTGAGCCAAAATAGATTATGTTTGGCAATCCTACTTTTTGTAATTCTTCTTTTACGGTGGCAGTAAGAATTGCTTGTGTTAACCAATAATCTTTTTCTTTTATATATCTCAAACATTTGAATGTGTTGGAAATGCTATCAACATAATTATCAATCTTGAAACTACTGCTTTTGTCAGGATAAATGAAACCCATAGAAACAACATCATATCTAATTGGAACTACTTTTTCATATGGTTTTCCAAACAATGGTCCTACCATCCTTGATTCCCAAGTTCCTTTGAGGGTAAAAGCTTGTTCAGTTTCAATTTGTTTTTCAGTAGTTCTCCTCAAACCAATATATCCATTACGGGGTGATAATTGTAAGGGGTTAATAATTTCTCGGGACTCGAATAGCCTACCATTTCTGGAACTACTGCGAACCATGGTTTCATCCCACTGCCAGTTAATATCAATTACAGTAGATTTTTCAGAAGTGGTGTAAATCGTTTTCCACTTAGGAAGCAATCTCGACGAAGCCACAGCAGCATCATGGAAGGGCTTGTATATGGACTCCTCCAATATATCCATTATGGGATCTTTAACCATCTCAAATCCTCAATCTGTCTGTGGCTAATTCGGTTAACAAGTTACTTCCCACAGTCACCAGTCCAACACCGATAACAGAATATAAAACAAACGCTTTAGTCTCGGAAGCCTTATCGTGGTGTATGGCATTATGGCCATGATATGTAGTCAAAAAAGCACCTGCACCAAATATCAACATTCCAAAACCTAAACGAGTCCAGTCAGGGTGCATACACTATTTTAGTTGGGTCTACTATTTATTATTTTGCCAATGATAGATAATAGACTCTCCAAACATAAGTAAAAATATAATTCCAACTCCTAACCATAATTCTACTAACCAATGCATAATTACACATCCTTTGCGAAAAAGAAATCGCCTTGTAACTCGTCGGCTTGCCAAGTATCCATATTATCACCCATCAACCTAAAACCATAAGATTCCAACAAAGCAGTAATATCATCAATATGTGGTGCGCCTTCATAGAATGGTTGAACACAACCCTCAGTAATAATATATTTAACTTTGTGTAGTAGGTCTCCAGCACCTTTGAGGGCTTCAACTTCTGCACCTTGTAAGTCCATAACTAACAAATCAATTTCAGAAATATTATTTTTATTTGCCCACTCATCTAACCTAATGGCTTCAACAGTAATTTTAGTTTGCTCTAAATGTGGTGCACCCTCTACGTCGTTGTCTGCTTCAAAACAACTGGATGCTCCAACGTTGCCATTAGTAACGGGGAAGAAATCAATAGTAGTATCTTCTGACCACACGGCTTTGTCTACCATATTTACTCTATCAAAATGAGAAATATTTTTCTTAATGTTAAGCCACAAATCAGGATGACATTCCCAAGCGTAAACATCAGCATCAAAAATAAATGAAAGCCAGATAGCATCTAAGGCATCACGACTTCCAAGTTCCACAATGGTATTGATTTCGTTCCGAGGAATCTGATCGGTGAAATGGTGATAAGAACCTCCACCACCTTTGTTATCCATAACATGGCGATACAGTGCATATCCTTGTAAGTTTTCCAGTGGGTCTGGAATCATTCGCAACCCAGCCGTTCTTTGTCATGAAGTATCATAATTTTAACCATCTCTTCCAAACTAACTTTTGGTTCCCAGCCCAACATCTCTTGAGCCTTAGAATAATCTCCACATAGAACATCGACTTCTGCGGGACGATAGAAACGTGGGTCTTGTTTAACATAAGGTTCCCAGTCAGAAATGCCAACTTCATTAAATGCTAAATCCAAAAAGTCCCGAATGCTGTAAGAAAGATTGGTGGCTAAAACGAAATCGTCAGGTTCATCTTGCTGAAGCATCATCCACATTCCTTCTACATAATCTGGGGCATAACCCCAATCTCTCATAGAATCTAAATTACCAAGGGAGATGCTGTCTTCAAGACCCATTTTGATGCGGACGACTCCATCAGTTATTTTCCGAGTTACGAACTCTAACCCTCTGCGCTCAGATTCATGGTTAAACAAAATACCTGAACAAGCAAACATATTATAGGACTCACGATAATTTTTAGTAATCCAATAAGAATACAACTTAGCGACTCCATATGGAGATCGGGGATAGAACGGAGTATTCTCGTTAGCAGGATTCTCAATCATCTTTCCAAACATTTCAGAAGTGGCTGCTTGATAGAACTTAATTTTTTTATTTTTATTATTTTGCTCGTGCTCTCTAATGGCCTCCAAAAGTCGGAGGCAGCCTAATCCATTGACATCGCTGGTAGTTGTTGGGATGGTCCAAGAAACTCCCACGAAGGATTGGGCAGCGAGATTGTAAACTTCATCGGGTTCAATGTCGTTAATCAATCTACATAGAGAGTTCTGATCTGTGAGGTCGCCAGAAACAAATGTAAAATGTGGGTTGGATTCTAAATGCCCACTGTTCTCTCGATTAGGAACAGAAAGTCTTCGTTCCATTCCATATACTTGATAACCCTTAGTAAGTAACAAATCTGCTAAGTGACTACCATCCATACCATTAACGCCAGTGATAAGTGCTCGCTTCATAACCTTATAGTGTATGGGCCACCCTTATATATCTTTATCTTTTACTTACAGTGTAAGGCCAATAACCTTTCGATGTAAGTGTCCCATAAGGTTACTTCCCTTGCTTTATGCTTACTAATTGCTTGAAAACCAAGGTTAATATGTTTATCTATAATAGATTTATCACTAAATATATCTCTAATTGTATCTTCCCATTCCTCTGCAGCCCATAAATACATTTGATGTTTATCATCGTCGGAAACATTATAAAAATAGGTAAACCAATTGTCGGTTACTGTCTCAGGATATGCATCAATGAGGATTGGGAAGTCAGGATTGGCATCTTTTATGATTGGATGATCGTTAGCAAAGACTAAACAACCATTAGAAGCGGCTTCCATAGGAACCATGCCAAAGCCTTCCCACAAAGAAGGATATAAAATAGATTTACATTCTTGATAGAACTCAGATATATCTTCATACCATCCAGCCACAGTAACGTTGGGAAACCATGATTCTAACTTATCTATAACTACACTATGGTGATATCCACCGGGTTTAACAATAAACTTTTTATCTGGCATAGATGAAATAAGTTTAAGAACTGTATTAAATCCTTTATGATGTGTGGGATTGATAAATCCAAAATCATAGGGTCTATCTTCCCAAGGAACTATGTCTTCGCCGGGGAGGTCATCATCAGTAATGAATGGAACCACGGCAATTGCATTGTCAACATTGTCCCACTCTTCTACTAATACAGGAGAACCTAAAACAGTGAGATTATATCCACGACTGACTCCATCTTTCCAAGACATAGGTAAACTTGGAATAGGATCATATTGTAAACCTACAGTAATTGTATCTTTAAGATATTGCTCAGATATACGTTTGAAAAGGTTAGGTCCTATGGTCAGAGGACCCCATCTACCATAACAATACAAGTAATCATATTTATCTTTAGGAAATGTTTTTACTATATCTATAACTTTGGCAGCACGATGAAAGTAGTCTACATATGCTTGGCCAATAAGATCTGCTCGGGTATACTCAGACTTAAGTAATGGGTCGGCTACCCTAATGACTTCAAATGGATATTCATGAGTGGAATCAATATAATCAGGGGTGGCAGTGATAACAGTGATTTCTGCACCTTCTTTATGAAGGTTGAGTAAATGTTCATAAGTGGCTTTTTCTCCACCACCAGAAGCAGGGTGAAATATCTCTGTAATGTAAAGTATACTCTTACCAGTAAGTCTGCTCATAAAGTATAGTAAGGCTATAACCTATATATTACTTTAGGTTAGAGTGGAGTTGGCAGGATTTGAACCTGCAGCATCTTCGTTGCAAACGAAGTGTTCTTCCAGATTAAACTACAACCCCAACGGAAGGGGACGGACCGAAAGCGGCAGATTAACCGCTAAAAAGAGCGCACAACTATCAGGTCACTTTGCTCTTGCTGCTCACTCAGGATTTTAACCCGACTCCGTATATGCCACTTGGCCGTCCAGAGGGCGATTCGTGTCGCCGTTTGCACACCTTACCACGCTGCTTTGGTTATTCAGTCACGGTCCTAACCCCATATCCGACTACGGGACTGAATAAGAGTGGTGGTGACTACCTATATATAAGTTAATTGAAAAGGGCGGGAGAACGCTGATCGGAAGGAACGACTACTCCCTTAGACCTGTGGAGGAACTCTCCAGCGTTTTTATTTCGGTCAAACTCCCATGTGTTGGGTTCGTTGGTATAGTGTTGGTTTGCTGAGCGCATTCCTTGGAGTGAACCACTTTCCATGAATAGCCTGTATGCTATCACTCATATATATTTAATCATCATAGAGGCCAATGGTTCTGGATGTGGGTAATTGTATTGCCTACTCTCTGAATCATAAGTAATGATTCCTCTGGCAACCCACTTCCTTATGCTTCCTGCAATACTGCCTGCACTACATGATGCGATCATACGAGTCCAATTATACTGGGCCAACTCTTTAGCAGTGAAACTTTTGTTTTGATATAATTGCAGAGGTAGCATATATTGGAATTGGCGATATGCTCGCTTACCTCGATTCAATCTCTCATAACAAACCTTACTACAGAATCTGGCGTTTTTACGAGTGGCTTGGTAATAAGTAACATGAACACTTTCTTCAGTGCAACAAACGTCACAAGTTAGCCATTGAACTGGCCATTTACCATCAACTTGTTTTAGATTTATTTGTTTGGCTTCAAAACAGTAACGTGAACAATAACCTTGGTAACAATGGTTACGGTAAGCAGAAGCGGTTACATACATAACCTTACAATTATCACATTTATCCATGTAAGTTATTACTTACGAGCACATATTTATATCTTAACCAAACATAGGATCAGGAGCATCATCAGAAGAGTTTACTTCTTTAACGTCATAAGCATTAGTTAATGTCTGTGCAATAAAATCTTGAATGAAGAAAGCAGCAATTCGAGTGTCTACTCCTTTAGTTTGCTCTTGAATCCAGTCCAATAACTTTTCTGTGCAATCAGAAAACATAACTGTGAACTCGTCTTCGCTGAGAACTTTATCGAAGATCAGTGTGCCTTCAATAATCTCTTTTACATCTTTATGTAACTCGCCAGCATACTTGCCGTCACCCATATCTTCAAACTCATCGAATAATGCTTTTCTAATTTTTTCTACTTGGCGAGCCAGTTGTGCAGGAGTGAAGTCTTCAGGCATAAAAACAGATTCTTGTGGAACCTATATAATACTTCACCAGTTAACTTTAATTTGGTGCTTCTTGCTACGTTGTCCATTATAGCCAACGGCCTCAAACTTACGGTGAGGTGCATCAAAGAAAACCTTGGCAGTTAGAACGCAGTCATGCATACAGTAATCTAATACTTCTTGATATTTACCATCAGCCCATGCCTCGGGTGCATGTGCAGCATTCATGGTTTTAGATTCTTGCTCGCCATACAAACCCTTGACCAGATTCTGCAGGCTAAATCTATAACCGTATTGCTCTCTTAGCAACATACAAATATCAATATGTCTATTATCTGTTTCATATTTATCTATAATAGATTTAAGTCCAGCACCACCGTTTTCTAAGGTCTTACTAAGGATAGGTAAGTCAAAACCCTTACCATTTTTAGTTACAATGTAATATCCTGTATCGTAACATTGTGTAAGGGTATCTACCAATGAGTCCATACTTCTAAGGTTATATTCTTGTAACTCAGTAGTCATAATTTTATTTGGTTCACCAACATAATAGTAGTGAACACCTTCGTTTTCACCTTCCCAGATATCGTAGATACCAACACAGGAAGTGATCCAACCCTTGGGATTATCGAATACCAATCCTTCGGCATCCATATCTAAATTAGCAGTCTCTATGTCTAACACTAAACACTTTCTCATACTTCATCAGCCTCATCTTCATCATCGTATAAACGGAATGAAAATGGGTGTCCAGAAGACATACCTGCGTCTTCTTCTGATGCTTGACTAAACATCTGTTTAATTATCTCTTGGAATGGGTTTACGGGTGCGGCCACAGTCTTTTCTTCTTCTACTATACCTCTCAACCAAACCTTATACAGATCTAAAACCTGTTCATTTGTTAGAGTAAGATTGGGTGCTCTCTCACCGAGGGTCTTGTGCATGAAACCAAGGTTGTGTATAAAATGAGTAATATCATCTTCACAACAAGTGATGTCATCGAAACCTTCATCAGACAAGGATATCACTCCATGTATTGCTCAGTTTCTGCTTGAATGTCAATATCTTCTACGGGTGCAGAAAAGGTAACAATGACATCATTCAAAGGTGTGGAACATTCGCCACTACCGCTGTGAACATTAACCTTAGCACGGGTCTTTGTTAGTTCGGTGACAACACCTTCTACAACAATACCCTTCTTAGGTTCAAAGGAAACCATGTCTCCAATCTTAACTTCGGAGTTTTCTTCTTCCTTCTTATCCTTAAGGAGTTGGTTAATCAAGTCAGCAAGGACTTGGAGTTCTTCTAATGGCATTTCAACAATTGCTTGGGCTACTTCGTCAATCATACCTACTCCTCCTTGCTACTACCTATATAATGCTTTTCATCATCTTCACGACACTTGGCCAAATGTGCTCTCCACGGTCGCATTTCACAATGGATGTCATTCATTGACAATCACCAAACCATTCATCAATTCATTATAATGTTTAGCACAAGGCCATGAACCATTTACTTCATGACGCTCATCTGTGTAGCCAACTTTGTTGCACACAGGGCATTTAACCATATCTGGCATTGTGATTACCCCTGAAGCATATGGTCACAAACAATTTCCATTTCTTGCTCGTTAAGAATAACGGGAGTGTATGTAGCATACTTTTGAATCTCTCCAGTCATTGGATTCTCGATCCCAACCTCATCTAAGGTAAAGTAACCGTAAACGTTAGGTGCGTAAGGTAAGACATAAATCAGACCAATATCGGAATGATTGATTGTCAAAACTGCTTCAGGCATGATATCTAAGGTTTCACCGTTATCGTTGGTATAGGTAGTCATTCTGAATCCACCTCATCGTGGTCGCAGTTCTCATCGTGAACATGACCCATCTGCCCCTCAATCAATTCCTTCATGGTTTCATCAATAAGTCCTCTGATGTGTCCCATGTGGTCTACCATTTGAAGTAGTTCATTGATAAGCATATTTACACGCATTGGTGCAGGGATATTCATTGGGTCTGTTCCTTCCATCCCTTCAGGGATTTCTTGCATAATAGGTTCTTCTTCTGTCATTTTATATCACTCCATATCTGGCAAATTGCGTTGTAGTTCCTTGATTTGGTCTTGAAGATCCATAATCTTGGTCAATTTGCGAGCGTTAATTTCAGCAGCCTCTTGGCGAAGTGCTTCAGTGGTGGGTGCATCAGGTGGATAGAACAAATAAACATTATCCATGCTGTAAATCTTGTTGAGTGGAATCTTTTGAACGAACCACTTAGCCTTGGCTACTTCGCCTAACTTCATGGAATCAATCCATGCTTGGGCTTGAGTCAAACCTGCCTCACGACCTTGACAAATCATACCATTCATTCGGAATCACCGCCGGGGATGTGGGTCACAGTGTAACGTTTGTAACGTTGGCCTGTAAGGTCAGTGTTCCATGCAGATTCAAACTGGTAACCTAATACTTTCATATCCATAATCCTTCGAGGAAGGCTACGAATCTTGTAAACAGTATGTGCTTCCATAGGACTAATGGAATCTACTTGGCTAAAGTGCTTAATCAATTGCTCTACTTGAGTGGGCATAATATATAATGTATGTTATTACCCTTATATACCTATTGTTTCAGTTCATCTAATAATAGTTTCTCAACGTGTTCAGGAATGTTATCTCTACTCTTTTCCCATTTAATGAGCATACGAATAGCCATATTACGAACAATAGTTAAAAGTATCATTCTTCTTCCTCGTGGCACCAGCAGTCTTGAGAACACACTCCTTCATTATGTGTTCCCATATCTACGATCCCACCCAAGATATGTGTTTTATAATCTTCTAAACTTGTCTGTGATTCAGGAAGTGATTCCTCCTGATTCAATTTCAAATGATTGAGTATTTTATCAATAAGGTCTGCTTGACCATTGATTAAGTCCATAGTCCATTTGCTGTGTCCAATAAAGAATGCAAATAAAATTAAAATATTTATAACGAGATATCCATATTCCATGTGAATCACCTTTCATCTCCGTTTCCTTGTAACTTATTCCTCTCCTTACGATCGGATAGTTTTCTGACATTGGCCTTAGCAACAGTTTCTAATGAAACACCTATTTCGTGAGCAACATTTGACACATACCAAAGCACATCGCCCAATTCACGAGCAATCTTTCCACGGTATTTATCATCTAATTCAATACCATCCCTTAACATCTTCTTGACCTTTTCGGCCACTTCTCCAGCCTCACCAGTAAGGCCGAGAACAGTATAAATTAAACCCTGTTCAGCAGGGTAAATTGCAGTGTCACGGGCTGCTTCTTGATATTCTTTAAAGTCCATGATTACTCCTCCTCTTCAGTGATTTTAACATATAACCATTCCATTGGTGGTGTTCCTCCCTCGGACTCTAACAAATGGCAATCAAAACATAATGATGAAATACCATCGAAAGAACGTGAGCAAGCAACACAGTTCTTCATGCTTACCACACCTTGTATAGAACTGCTAAGGAAGCCATAGCAGCCAATGAAGACATAATAGTTCTAATGAGAGCCATCTTATTATTATGACGGTCTGCCCACTGTTCCCAACTACCTCGGTTACTCTTCAAACTTAAAAATGTCTTTCCAGTTCTTTCTTCCCAGTCGTTGATATTGGAACTCCATTGGTCAAACCATGCATCTAATTCTTGTGATCTTGTCATTCTACTCTCTCCTTACTTTTACAATCTTTACAGGTGATGTAACCTTTCTCGGTATCTTCCCAATTTGTGCTACTACACTTATTACACTTTCGGCGGACACTATACTTAATACCATACAAAGTATCATCAGACATTGGAACAGTCATCACTCTTCCTCCTTAACTTCACACTTGCCAAAAGTCCATGTAGCATCACCTTCATGGTCTTTGTCAAAGACTACTATAACGGAAGGGAAGTTAGCAGGACCTTTGCCTCCAAACTTAAGCCTTCCTTTAACGAAATGCACACGAGATGCATTTGGGAAAATATGGTCTTGGAACATCTTAGTATCTGTGCGTGAAGCAAGTAGCATAACTACTCGCTTACAATTGCCATTGTTTACTTGTTCAATAGCCCTAATAACAAACTTAACAGCGTTACGACCATATGGAGGATTACACCAAGTAGTGCCTTCTTGTGTATACTCAGTTAGCCAAGGAGTGACTAAAGAATCTTGTTCAGGGGTGATATAATCAGGGGCTTTAGTGTTCTCTTTGTTGGCAGCAGCATCTAAAACTAACTGACCAAACTCAGCCTCAACCCATTGGATTAGATCCCATGGTGTGGCCCAAACATCAGTAGCATTAGCAGCACGACCACCAGAAGAAATACCTACTTGATTATTCATCACAACAACTCCTACAACTTTCATAGCGATGCCAAGCACCACAATTTTTACATTCAACTGAAATAGCACCGCACATAATCATTCCTCGGGAACTACAGATACCATATCAGTATCAATTTCAATCCATACATGAGCACCACAAGCCAAAGGATTATCGGGTTGATACTTGACCTTACCGATAACGTTACCTTCACTATCCATTAGTTTGATACCATGATGATATTGATTATCCTTGTAAGTTTTACAAGTAATCACTGGCTTAGCAGGTTGATCGTTATGCTTACGGTTCCACTTAATGTGGTGTTGGTTAATATGAATAATTTGCTTCATTACTTCCACTCTCCTTTACTTAGAAGGATAACATCTCCAAAGATACCCTTTCCCATTTGTGCAGCAGGTTCATGCTGATTGATGGCATTAGGAAACATTTGTTTAAACCCTCCATCAAGCACTATTTTAGATGCTAATGGATTAGGTGGCAGCCCCAAAGGTATGCCTTCTTCATTAACCAACATTTGTTCACCATTTGGTAAGGAAATCTGGGCAAAATAACCACCCACTTTCTCCTGAAACAGTTGTAAATTATTACCATCGGGACCGATAGTAAAATTAGTAATTGTGCCATCGGTCTGAATCCACTTTGCCATTACTCTTCCTCCAGAACCAATTCCCAGTCTTTCCACTCTTCATCAGTAACATTCTGAAAGACACCATCCAAAGGATTTCTCATTACTCTAACCTTTGGACCTTGAACAATAACTAACTCAGAAATAGTGTTAGTGGGAACATGGCGATAGAGTTTCAAAGTTCATTCCTCCTCTTCTCGATGTGAACAGGTTTCTTGAGAACAACATTCAGGAACGGATTCTCCGATTTGTTCAGCAACAAGGGCTTCAAGGGCTTCTCGGTGTTCTTCAGGAATGCTCTCTTCACGAAGCATACGCTTTGCCTTACGCATAGCATTCTTATGCTTCTTTTCATACTTATGACGACGACTGATCTCAATTTGCTCTTTGCGTGTCATTGGTTTATACCACTGTTCAGAAGGAGGGGCTATGTAATTTGAGCCATCTGCGTTGCACCTAACCTTTTGAACGGCTACAGTAACCTTACCATCTGTATAGGTAGTGCAATCACGGCACAGTCCTTTGAACCTATAAATGCTATCGTCACTACAGTCTTCGCTTGCACACTTCCAATATGTTTGTCCCATTTTATTCACCTTCCTCAACATCACGAATCATTTCAATGAACTTCTCATACTCAAACTCTTGAGCAGTGTCCATATTGACATAATCATGCTTATCAACGGAAACTAATGAAACAGTCTTGGAGGGATTCTCGACAATGAATCCAAAGACATCGTTAGGAAACTCCATACCTGACTCACGGAAATAGATAGCACCAATCTTTTGATAAACATTGATGTAAAATTGTTCTTCTCCTTGTAGCATCTTACCAGACTCGCTATCGTAACTCCAACCATAGTTAGTAAACCAATCTACGATAGTTTTGCTGTCCTGCAATTTGTCTCCAAAGTCCAATGTAATACACTCGGTCATTCTTCTTCACCTACACTACTATCTGTGCTGTCATCCTTATATACATTATCAGTCTCGGCAATAGACACACCAATAAACTCATTCAAATCATCAATATGGATGCGAACAGGTGCTCTGTGAGAAGATCCAAACTTCACAGATTTAAGGCTCTTGTTTTTAATATAATTACGAACTGTCTGGTCTGAAACCCTAAGCAGTTCGGCTACTTCCTTGATAGTCATATACTGTTGCATGAATATAGGTTATGGAGATTACCCTTATATAGTTACCCATAGTTATGATTAGTTTGGTATTAACCACTCTTGATAACGCTTGTTTGTGTTATTTGGTCTTATTAACCCTTCTGATTCCAGCAGCCCTAAAATTGACTTGACTCTCTTGCGCCCACGAGTGTTATCATAACTGATATGCTTGGCAATAGAACTAACACTGGAATTACCATCACACAATGCTTCGTAAACTCTTCGGTGAATGTCAGTTTCATAAATGGAGGGTGCTTTAGAAATATGATAGTATTTGTCATTTATCTTTCTGGCTCTTTGGGTAAAACAAAGATAATATAAAACATTGTTAGCAGTATCTCTATAACTTTGATTATCTTTACCAAGTATACTTAGGATCTGTGTTCTATTCAATGGACTCTTCTGTTCCAGTAGATTCTCTATCTCAGTAAGTAACAAGGAGTCTTTCTTATCTTCTGCATTAACTGTCTCAGGACGTGGGAAGAAACATCGCTTCTTACTAATCAACATCTGCATAATTGTTCGGAGTTCAGATTCATCAATAGAATCCTTAGCGTTAGCATAACTAAGCCCACTTTCCATTTTAGCCCTGACTACGAGTGCCTTGGCCTGTGGCATGAGAACCATCTCATTATGCCAATCAACATATTGGCGGTTGTTATCTGCTTCAGCCATTTGACGAATCCCTTCTTCTTGAATGCCTCCGATTCCAACCATATGTAGTAAAGAATCTATGTCTTGATTAGTTGCGGCTATCACAACGGATAAGTATGATGACACTTCATCAGAAGATATATCTAAATCTTTTGAGATTTCATCAACGAACATGACTCTAAAGGAATCACTCTCGTCGATTTGTCTCTGGGCACCGCTGGGCAGTGCATGATATTTCTGCCTCACTATCTCCAGCATACCCAGTGTAGGTGAGAAGACCTATTTAATTCTTCACCTAAAATCATCCAAAATAAGGGTAAATATGATCGACATTTCAAAAAGGGGGGTGCGGACTGTCCAGCGTCAGATTTGTCTTCAAGACCCTCTTTTCAATGACTTCAAGACCTGCCTAATAAGTGATAACAACCATAAACAAAGCATAACAAAGGTTAAGATTTTTGGTGCGGACTGCGAACAATATATATTTACTATAAACAATACCTAATAACTTCAAACAATAGGGACTAACCAAAGTGATGATGACGGTGTTGAGTTGAGATTGCATAGACCCCCTAAAAAAGTGCCGATCTTTGCCGATCTTTCAGATAGGCTTTGAGT
>MDTG01186069.1_pt1 | contig 43989 bp, 45 predicted proteins | sample 811421 | NCBI WGS metagenome assembly MDTG01 (sample SAMN05326645, study PRJNA326480) | marine metagenome | isolation source: seawater | place: Pacific Ocean: South East | collected 2011 | reverse complement strand
TTTTAAACGAGGGAGACGAACTTACATTTGAAGTTGAAGACGGAGAAAAAGGTCCTTCCGCAGTAAAACTGCAAAAAACCTCTTAATTCTAATTCAAGCAAATTTGTATAGGAATATTTAAAGCTTTTAGTGAGCTTTTTGTGTTCCTATACAATCTGATACTTGCATTTATTAAAATTAATGTTATTTAACCCTCAATGATTAAAAAAATTAAATCTTTAAGTATTTCTCACAGACACCATTTTCATGCTGGCTGGGCGCTAGCATTTTAATCATTTATAAATTCAAAATTAATAATAATTAGTATAAAATATAGAAAGGAGCACGGGTAGCTCAGTTGGTTAGAGCAGCGGTTTGTGGAACCGAAGGTCGACAGTTCGAATCTGTCCCCGTGTACCAAAAAATGGCAAACAATAAAAAAATAAAACCTATTAAAGAACTACCCTCAGGTTTTGAAGACAGACAAGAAAAAGAACTATTAATCAGAGATTTTATAATTTCTAATATCAAAGATGTAATGGTCAAATATGGATTTCAGTATCTTGAAACTCCTAGTTTTGAGTATACAGAAAGCATTGGCAAATATTTGCCCGATAAAGAAAGACCGGGTGAAGGTGTGTTTTCTTTTAAGGATGAGAATAAATGGCTATCTCTTAGATATGATCTAACAGCTCCATTAGCAAGATATGTTGCAAAAAACTTTAATGAAATTCCCAAACCTTTTAAACGTTATCAATTAGGCACAGTTTGGCGAAACGAAAAACCTGGGCCAGGAAGATATAGAGAATTTCTTCAATTTGATGCAGACTATGTTGGAACAAAAAATTTACAGGCCGATGCCGAACTTTGTATACTAATATCTGAAATATTAGAAAAATGCGGATTAGATAAATCAGACTATACTGTAAAAATCTCTTCTAGAAAATTTACAGATAAATTATTTGAGAAATCAAAAATTAAATCTAAAGATCAAATATCAATTACACTACGTGCTCTTGATAAAATTGATAGACTTGGATGGAATGAAGTTCAAAAACTTTTAGGTGATGGCAGAAAAGATAAATCAGGAGATTATACAAAAGGAGCAAATCTTAAAAATGAACAAATTAAAATAATTGAAAATTCTCTCAAAAATCAAAAACCTGATAGTGAAGATATATTAGAAATTATAAAAATATTTGAGTCTTACAACTTTAAAAATTACAAATTCGACCCATCTGTCATACGCGGTTTAGAATATTATACAGGACCTATTTTTGAGGTTAATTTAAATTTTGAGATAAAGAACTTAAAAGGAAAAACTATACAATTTGGGTCAATTGGTGGAGGAGGAAGATATGATAATCTTGTTAGCAATTTTGGAAATCTTGATTATCCGGCAACAGGAATATCTATTGGAATAGATAGACTTGTATTTGCTTTAATGCAAAAAAAAGATTTTAATATAAAACTCATAAGACCTGTAGTCATATGTGTATTTGATCAGAAAAGAACTAAACAATATGTAGAGATATTACAAAAACTTAGATCATCCAACATCAGTTCAGAAATTTATCCTGGAGAGGGGAAGCTAAAAAAACAAATGGAATATTCAAATAAAATAAAATCCCCATGTGTAATTTTTTATGGCGATGATGAGATAAAAAAAGGTGAAGTTAAATTAAAAAATCTTAAAACAGGTGAAGAACTGTCTGTAAAAATTGAAAATATCGTAAATGAAATCAAAAAAATTATCTGAAAAAATTCTTAGAACCATTAAATCTAAGGGTTTTAATAATATTGAACTGCACCCAGTTCTAGAGACAAAGCATATACTTCAAAGATCAGGTGAAAATTTTAAAAAATTTTTATTTTCATTTTATGATCTCAATGGAAAAGAGCTTTGTCTGAGGCCGGATTTAACAATTTCTTCAGTTATAAGGTTTATTCAAAATAAAAAATATAATAGGGAAAAAGTTTTTTATAGTGGAGAAGCCTTTAGGAAAACTTATCTAAAAAAAGATACTATTATAAAAAATCAAATTGGTTATGAAATTTTAGGTTCAAAAAATCAGCAAAAAGATGACAAAGAGATTATTGATACCGCACTAAAAATTTTAAAGACCAGCAATTTTAAAAATGCAGTTTTAAAAATAGGAAATGTTGAATTGTTTAATTTGTTAATTGAAAAATTAGATATTCCGAGAAGATGGAAAAATAGATTAAGAAGACATTATTGGAATGAAAAATATTTTAATGAATTATTAAAAAGATTGGAAACAAACTCAGACATAGATCCTATATTTGTTGAGACAGATAAATCAAGATATCAAAAGATGAGAAATGAAAATCAAAATAAAATTATTGCAGGGAGAACTTACAAGGAAGTTTTAGATAGATTTAATATGAAAATTAAAGATCCAAGAAAATCCTCAACTGGAAAAAAAAATACAAATATAATAAAACAATTTTTAAAGATAAAATGTCCATTACAAAAAGCACCAAATATTTTAAACTCTTTTTTTAAAAATAAAAAAATAAATATAATTGTTGGTGAAGGTTTTTTTCCTATTAGCAATGTTAAAAATAGAAATTTAAAAGTAGAGTTTTCTGCTTCTAATGGAAGAGAAGTTGAATTTTATAGTTCAATGATTTTTTCTATCGAAGTCAAAACAAGATCAAAATTTAAAAATTTTATATCCGGAGGAAGATACGATCAATTAACTACTAATTTAGGATTTAGAAAAGTCTCTGCCGTTGGTGCAGCAGTGAATATGAACTTATATGAATAGAAATATTATAAACATAGGACTTCCATCTAAAGGGAGATTAAAAAATGATACAATTAATATTTTTAAAGAAAATAATCTTAATATTTATTCTGAAAGAGGAGAGAGGGATTTATTTGGTTATATAAAAAAATTTTCTAATATTAAAATAATCTATTTGCATGCAAGAGAGATAATTGAGCAAATTTCATTAGGCAATATTGATATTGGTTTTTCAGGCTATGACTTGTTTAAAGAAAGCGAAGTAAATATACAAAATAAAATTATCATTAATAAAATGTATAATTTTGGTAATGCAAATTTAGTTCTTGCTATACCAGATTTATGGATAGATGTTCAAACTTTATTAGATTTAGATGAGGTGGCTGATGAATTTAAAAAAAAGAAAAAAAGACTTTTAAGAGTTGCAACAAAATATCCTAATTTAACAAGACAATTTTTGTACTCAAAAGGTGTTACTCAATTTCAATTAGTTAAAAGCTTAGGAAGTACAGAAGTGGCCCCATTTACTGGTACAGCAGAAATTATATCTGACATAACAAGCACAGGAGCAACATTGAAAGCTAATAGTTTAAGAATTTTGAAAGATGGCGAAATTTTAAAATCACAAGCATGTTTAATGATATCAAAACTTTCTTCAAAAAAAAATCAAATTAAAAAGATTATAAACTTGCTTAGAAGATAATTTATTTTAAGATCTTAATTCTAATGCAAGATTCGTTATCATATATAATTTTGATCCTAATTGGGGTTGTTATTTATCTATTAATAAATCAGCGTAAAAATAAAGAAGATCCCAAAGATAATGCTGAAGACATTAATAATTTGAAAGAAAGTATTAATAATTCTTTTAATACTATGTCAGCTTCATTTAATAGTTTATCCAAAGATGTAACTAGAGATATGACACAAACTTTAACTTCTGTTAATGAAAAAGTTTCTGCTTTTAATTTTCAAGTAGAAAACTTAAACAAAAGTCAGGAAAGTATAAATAAAATATTGGTAGGGGTAAAAAAATATGGAACCCTTGCAGAATTTAGTTTAGCGTCCTTACTAAAAGATTTATTACCTGCATCTCAATTTTTATCAAATGTAAAGATGAAAGAAGACACTAGTGAAAATGTTGAATTTGCAATTAAACTTCAAGACGAAGTTTTAGTTCCAGTGGATAGTCATTTCCCGGTAGAAAAATTTAAAGCCATTGAAGACGCTTATCAAGCAGATGACAAAAAGGCTGCAGCAGATGCAAGAATAAAATTAGCTAGAGCCTTTAGAGAAAAAGCTAAAAGTATTAATGAAAAATATATTGTTCCACCAAGAACTACAGATTTTGCAATCGTATATGCTCCGACAGAAAGCTTATTTTCAGAATTAAGTTCATACCAAGATTCAAATACGAAAGAACTATTAACACAAGAATTAATGAAAAAATATAAAGTTGTAATTTTAGGTCCTAATACTTTATCAGCTTACTTGCAATCTTTGCACATGGGCTTTCAAACTCTTAAAGTTCAAAAACATGCAACTGAGATTTATGATCATTTAAAAACAATTACTACAAGATTTTCTAAACATTTTGATAATATTCTTATTCTTAGAAAAAAGTTAGAGGAAGCTATGGGTGTCGTTGATAGTTTTGGAAAAGATGCAAGATCAATTACAAGAACTTTAGAAAATATAAAAGATCCCGAGCAAGTTGAAATAGCTGCTAAGACAGAAAATATTGAAAAATTTGTTAGTCACTCCAAGCAGCTTAAAAATTAATTTTATTTTAAAAAAAATACAATTATAAGTTATTAAATGAAGTGGAATAATAAATTTAATTATCCAAAATCATCACGATCAATTGAAAATGGTTTAAGAAAATATTTATTTGGCGATGATAAATTACCCAGTGTGACTTCTATTTTAAGTTTGACAAAATCAGAGGAAGACAAAGCTTCTTTGGAATTATGGAGACAAAGAGTGGGTCATAAAGAAGCAAATAAGATTAAAACGGAAGCATCGAATAGAGGTACATCAATGCATTCTTATATCGAGGATTTTCTAAGAGGGAGAATCAATGAAAGTTTTTTTGAAAGTAATGAAAAATACAAAAATATGGCCAAAGAAATAATAAATAGGGGAATTAAAGGCAAATTAGATGAAATTTACGGTATGGAAACAACATTATATTATCCAGGAAAATATGCGGGCACTGCTGATTTAGTTGGTATTTACAATAAAAAAGAAACTATAATTGATTTTAAGCAATCCAATAAACCTAAAAAAATAGATTATATACAAGATTATTTCCTTCAACTTGGTGCTTATACTTTAGCACATAATGTTGTTTACAATACAAATATTACTTCAGGTGTAATTTTATTATGTACTGTGGATAATTTATTTCAAGATTTTATAATTGAGGATGCTGAGCTACAAATGTATCAAAACTTATTTTTAGGTAGATTAAAAAAATTTCACGAAATAAATAATATATCTTGACTTTTGTTATGTAGCTTTTAGAAGTGTTATTACTAACTAAGAGCTACTTGTTTAGATGCAAATGGTTAACTCTAAAAAATCTAAATAATTTCTAAACTTAGCTTTAATGTGGATTAAAAAATTATGAATTTGGTTATTTGGGATGTAGAGTCTTCAGGAGCAATAACTGCTTTTTCAAGTATAATTGAAATTGGGGCTATATTGGTTGATGAAAATTTTAATGAAAAAGAAAGATTTAATTTAAGATGCAGGTTGCCCGAAGGAGAAATTCCTCAAGCAATGGCTCTTATAGTTAATAAAACAAGTATTAAACAATTATCTCAAGTTAATTTGAGCCATTATCAAATGCTAAGTGAAGTAGAAAAAATATTTAAAAGATGGAGTCCAGCAATATTTTTGGGATGGTCGAACATTGGCTTTGATGATGAAATAATTAGAAAAGAATTTTTTAAAGGAATTAGATATCCTTATATAACCAATGCATCACCCAATAAAAGACACGATGGAATAAATATAGCTAGAGCTGCTTATGCAATCGATCCAAATATTTTAAAAACAGAAATTAATGAAAAAAATAATCCAGTATTTAAACTTGAGTCATTAAGCAGAATGAATGGGTTTGATTCTAGCGATGCACACTCAGCGTTATTTGACGCTGAATTAACTATGAAAATACTAAAACTTTTAAAAAGAAAACAACCAAAGACTTGGGATATTTTTTTAAGAACATCAAATAAACTTGACACTGAAACAATTTTTAAAAAAGAGAACATGATAACTTTAAATGAATATTTTTATGGAAAATCTCGGTTATATTTATGTGCACCTTTGCATCCCAAATATTGTATTCATCCTATTTATCAATGGGGACAAGCTATTGATTTAAGGATAGATGTTGAACCTTTGATTAATATGTCAATTAATGAATTAAAGATAGAGATGAAAAAAACACCAAAATTTTTAAGAACTATAAGATCTAATAAAGCTCCAATAATTATTAATTCTGAGTATGGCATGAAAGTTGAACCTTACAATGCTATGGATCCTAATTTGTTAAAAAAAAGAGCAAAATTAATTAAAGAAAATGAAAAATTTTCACAAAAAATTCTTACTGCTTTAAGAGAAATTGCAGAAGAAAAAGAACAATCAAAATCGCAAGAAGATATTTATGCTGAGGAAAGCATTTATACCAAGTTTACCTCTAATAAAGATACAGCGCTCTTCCCGGCTTGGCATGCTGCAGAATGGAAAGATAAACTTAGTTTGTTAGATAAGTTTGAAGATGAAAGATTAGTTGGATTTGGAAAAAAGATAATTTATCAAGAAGCACCTCAAGTGTTGCCTAAAGAAATGTTAAAATCAATTAAAAAAGAAATAGCAAAAAGAATATTAAGTGAAAGAAGTGAAAAATGGTGGACAGTTTCGACTTGTTTTACGGAAATTGATACTCTTAGAGATAAATATTCAAATGAAAATGATCATGAAAAGCTAAAATTTTTAGATGAATTAAACGAATATGTTACATCAATACAGAAAAAGTATGAAAGTGTATAATGTGGATAATTATAATTTTTTTTTTTTACTAGTTGAATTAAATCAATAAATTTATATAAAAAATATATGTCAACAATAAATGTAACAGACGAAAATTTTGAAACAGAAGTTATAAAATCTAATAAGCCAGTCGTTGTAGATTTCTGGGCAGAATGGTGTGGCCCTTGTAAAATGATTGGACCAATTTTAGAAGAATTATCAGGTGAGATGTCAGATAAAGTTATTATAGCCAAACATAATATTGATGAAGAGCCAAACACGCCAACAAAATATGGCATAAGAGGAATTCCTACAATGCTATTGTTTAAAGAAAATGAACTTAAGGCCACTAAGGTTGGAGCATCAACTAAATCAGATATTAAATCTTGGATTGAACAAAATATTTAATTAAGTTTTAAAACTTCTCCTGCTAAATATAGTGACCCAGTTATAAGAACTATGTCATTCTCTTCTAGCTCTAATCCCATTAGAGCTTCATGAATTGTTTTTTTATACTTAATATTTTTAAAAGAATTAATTTTTTTCAATAAATCAGTGCCTTTAATTGAGTTTTTTTGATTAGGTATGTCAATAATAGTTAAAGTTGAAATTTTATTTTTAAAAAATTTAATATAATTAATATGATCTTTATTCTTCATCATCCCAAGAATAATATGTTTTCTACAATCTTTTTTTTCGAGGTGATTCACGAGCATTTCTGCACCTAGAGCATTATGAGACCCATCAATGTATAATTTATTATTTTTCACAAATTTTTTAATCTTTCCAGATTTTATTTCTTGGAGCCTCGCAATACTTTTTATATTTGTGATTCCTTCTTTAATATTTTTATCTGATATTTTTATTTCTTTAATATTACGCAATGTAGCAATTGCAGATGCAATATTTGATAATTGAAATTCACCCTCAACATTTGGCATTGGTAATTTTAAACCACCAAATTCATCTTCATAATAAAAAAAATTATTTTCATTAATTGAGTATGTAAAAGATGAATTAAAAAATATTTTCTTAGATTTGTTATTTTTCAAAGAATTTCTAATTTTATTAAGTATTTCTTTATTATGTTGATTGGATATAATTATTTTTGAGTTTAATAAAGAGGATGTTTTTTCAAATATAATTTGATCAATATTTTTCTTTCTCTTCGGTAACCAATCAAGATGATCTAAGCCTATTGCTGTAATGATGCTTGCAATATTCTTATCAAGTATATTTGTTGCATCAAATCTATGAAATAAACCAGCCTCAATTAAATTTATATTATTTGGGAATTTTTTTGCTCTATAGAAATAAGCTGCAGTTAAAATTTCATAAAATGTAATTTCTTCTCCATTGTTTACTTGTTCAATTTTATCTAATAATTTTATTAGTTCTTCATCTGAAATCTGCTGATTATTATAAATAAATCTTTCATTAATTTTTTTAATATGCGGGCTAGAATAAATATTACAATTAATATTTGCTGATTTTAGAATTGATCTAACTGCTTGAATAGTTGAATATTTGCCGTTGGTTCCTACAATAGATATACAATTTAATTTTTTTTGCGGATTATCTAGTTTTTTACAAAGTTTTTTTATTCTCTCGAGGCTTAGATCTATTTCTTTAGGATGCAGCTTTTCTAGTCTGTTCAATAGATTCTGAAGTTTCATTTGTTTCCTCAGAATGTACATTAGAATTTTTCTTAAGCAATATTGATAAAATACCACTTATTTGTTCTTTTAAATCTTTTCTATGAACTACTTTATCAACGAAACCATGCTTTTCGACAAATTCTGCAGTTTGAAAATCTGGACTTAATTCTTCTTTAACAGTTGCTTGAATAACTCGTTTTCCTGCAAAAGCAATTAAACATCCTGGTTCAGCAAAATGAATATCACCAAGCATTGCAAAAGAAGCAGTTATTCCTCCTGCAGTAGGATCTGTGAAGCAAACAATATAAGGTAAGTTATTTTTTTTTAATTCATTTATTGCCAAGGTTGTTCTTGTCATATTTGCAAGAGCAATTGGGCTTTCAAACATTCTTTGTCCACCTCCACATGGAAAAAATACATAAGGAGTCTTATTATCAATAGCAGTTTGAACACCGTAAATTATAGCTTCCCCTTCTGCTGCTCCAACTGATCCACCAATAAAGTCGAAATTTATTGCTCCAGCAGTTATTTCTATTCCATTAACATTTCCTTTAGCAATCATTACAGCACAATTTTGTCCTGTTTTTTTGCGGGCAATTTTTAATCTCTCTTTGTAAGTTTTAGTATCCACCCAATTTAAAGGATCTTCGGCTGGTTGTGGAGTATTTAGTATCTCATAAGCGTTTTTACCAAAAAAAATATCAAATCTTTGTTTAGAGCTAATTCTATGATGTTTGCCACAAGAATTACAAACCCATTGATTTTCCTCTAAATTTTTTTTTAATACTGGCCCTTTACAACAACTTGTCCAGTCTGAGTTTTCAATCTCATCTTTTGTAGGTCTTTTTTTAAAAACCTTTTTAATTTTTTGTCCAAAATTAATTGCTTTTGTTAACCAATTCATGCAATGCTTTTTTTTAACTTTTTTACCATATTACTTACATTTGTGACAGGATTTTGTCTTTTTTTCAAACTTTTGGATATTTCTTTACAAATTTCACTACCCACCACTAATCCATCTGCAGATTTCAATTTTGATATAGTTTTTGACGTTATACCAAAGCCAATAACACATTTTTTATTGGGATCAATTTTTTTTACTTTATTATAATTTTCTAAAATTTTTTTAGGAGATACTTTAAGTTTCCCCCCAGTTGTTGATAGCATACTTATATAATATATCATATCATGTGAGTCTTTGATTATTTTTTTTAGTCTAATATTTGATGTAGTAGGAGATAGCAATTGAATAAAACTAATTGATTTTTTTTTACATTTCTTGACAAATCTTTTATTTTCTGGCCAAGGAAGATCCACTACGATTAGACCGTTCACACCAGATTTTTTACATTTATTCAAAAAATAGCTCTCACCATATTGATAAATCATATTATAATAACCCATTAAAATAATAGGTTTTGAGTTTTTGTTTTTTTTAAAATTCTTAACAATTTGGAATACATCATTGATTTTAATACCATTTTTAATTGCTCTGTACGAACTTGTTTGAATCTGTCCTCCATCAGCAATTGGAGTATTATGTGGGAATCCTAATTCGCATATGTCTGCATATCTTGAAATTGATTTTAAAATTTCCAAAGATTTTTTTTTTGTATTATCTCCTGCTACAGTATAAGTAAGTAATGCAGGCCTATTTTCTTTTTTAGCATTTTTAAATGCAAGACTAATTTTATTTATCATAGTTTTTTCCTAATCTTTTTTTTAATATATCTCTGTCTTTTTTTGCATCTCCACAAGAATTAACTATGATAATAGTATTTTTGTTTAGTTTGGGAGCACATTTTATTGCTTCAGCAAAAGCGTGACTTGGCTCCAAGCTTGGGTTAATACCTTCAAATTTTTTTACTAATTTATAGGCACTTAAAGCTTCTTCATCTGTAGCATAAGTATACCTTGCTCTTTTGGTGTCTTTTAAAAAGCAATGAATTGGACTTACCCCTGGATAATCAAGTCCAGCACTTATAGACTCAGTTTCATTTATTTGTCCCTCTTTATTTTGGCAAACATAAGAAGCTGCTCCATGTAAAATTCCCAGCTTTGCTCCTCTACTTAAAGGTGCTGCGTGTAATTTTGATTTTTTTGGCCCTCCAGCCTCAACTCCAACTAATTCGATTTGAGATTTTGGAAAATCAAAAAACTCGCTCCAAAAACCATAAGCCGAACTTCCTCCTCCAACACAATTAATTAGCTTAATTTTTTTTGGAATTTTTTTAAATTCATTTTTAATTTGAACCTTCAGCTCCTTAGAGATTTGACTTGTGCTCCAGCCACAAATTTTTACAAATATATTAGGTCCAACAGTTGAACCTACACACATATGAGTTGTATCACAATTTGAAACCCAATATCGCATACATTCACTTACGGCATCTACTAGAGTTTGACTTCCTGTATAAACAGGAACTATTTCGGCTCCATTTTTTCTCATAGCATCACAATTAGGCTTTTGCCTTTTAATATCTTTTGCACCCATAAATATTTTACATTTTAATCCAAATTTTTTTGCAGCCATGCTAAGCATTTTTCCAGCATAACCAGCTCCAGTATCACCGACGATGTATTTTTTTCCCATACTTTTACAGATTAAAGCATGAACAGTTGCGTTGTAGATTTTATGTGCTCCTCCATTAGCTTCAGAAACAACTTTGGCCCATATTTGAGCACCGCCTAGATATTCTGTTAGATTTTCTAACTTTATAAATGAAGTAGGTGCACCAATATAATTTTGAAAATAATAATTCTTTTTTCTTAAAAAACTTTTATTTTTTCTTAGACTTGAAAAAGTGTTTGTGAGGTCGTCAATTGGTTTTTTAAGGGTTTCAGGTATAAAACTTCCTCCATATTTACCACCCCAAAACCCATTTTTATCATGTTGATCAATTAAAGGTATTTTTTTTTTAATATTCATTTTTTAATTTACTAATATTTTTTAAAAAAATATTTATTTTTGAATTATCTTTCTCTCCTGATGTTTCTAAACTTCCTGAAATATCAACAATATCAGTTATTTTAGAATATTTTTCAAGCTTATCATTGTATTTGATATTCCCTCCGAGCATTTTCGTTATAGTGGTGGGTATATCATCAAGAAGTTTATGGTTAAATCCAATAGATTTCTCATAACCTTTGCCATCAAATAAAATAATTTCAGAAATTAAGATAAAATCTTTATATTTTTCTGTATCGCTTTTTTTTTCTACAGTTATTGCTGATATAATTTTTTTTTTATATCTATCTTTAATTATTTTTGTTTTTTTAGGAGATACATCATAAAGTTGATAGTAATCGAAATTTAAATCTTTAATTTTTTCCAAGATATATTCATCTGGATTTACCAAAACTGCAACAAAGTTTATTTTTCTTTTATTAACATTAGTTAATTTCTTTAATACTTCATACTCAACATATCTTTTTGATTTTTTAAAATTTGTTATGAAGCCAATAAACTTTGGAGGATATTCGTGATTAATAATATACTTTAAAGTACTAATATTTTTAACTCCACATATTTTAGCATCCATTATTGTTTGAGATGATTAATTAAATTCTTAAGATTACTTCTAATATTTCCTTTTGTAATTGGCCTACCTATAACTAGCCAATCACTTCCATTTTTAAAAGCTTGTTTAGGAGTCATCACCCTTTTTTGATCATTTAGGTTTTTATTAAACCTAATACCTGGTGTTATAATTTCCTTTTTAAAAATTCTTTTAACATATTTTATTTCATGAGCACTACATACTAAAGCATCCAGGTTTGCTTTTCTTGCCAATTTAGCTTGTTTAGTAACTAGTTTTTTTAAATTAGTATTATATCCAATTTCTTTAAGATTTTTATTATCCAAAGATGTTAGCACTGAAACACCTATTAATTTTGTTTTTCCTGAAAATTTTTTACACATTCTTAACGCTTTCAAACCCGAACTTAAATGTATAGTCAAATAATTTACTTTTAAATCTCTGATAGCTTTTACTGTGGAAGCACAAGTATTTGGAATATCATGAATTTTTAAATCAGCAAATGTTTTTTGGTTTTTTATTTTTGAAAGAAAAGATCTTCCATATTTTGAATTTAAAAACTCTAAACCAAATTTATAACCTATTATTAATTGCTTAGTTTTTGTTTCCCTAATAATCTTTTTTACTCTTAGAATATTTGTAGTATCACATGCAATAAAAATTTTATTTTTGCTCATTTATTTTTTTTGCCCATTCCTTTGACATTTTAAAACTAATTAATTTTTTTTTTGGAACATTAATTTTTTCATTAGTTTTTGGATTTCTTGCTATTCTAGCTTCTCTAGTTTTTGATTGAAAAACAAAGCTATCCCTTATTTCCACTCTTTCTCCTCTTTTTAATGTATTTTTGATTTCAAAAAGAACAATTTCAATAAACTTAATTAAATCTTTTTTTAAAAAATTTGGATAATTATTTGAAAGTTGTTTAATTATATTTGACTTAACAGTATACAAAGTTTTATTTATATTTTACTTTTTATCCTTTTTTTCTAATTTTTCAGACAAAGATGAAAAAGGCAAGTTTTTTCCTGACAAAGGTGAACTAAATTTAGAAACAGCCTCTTTATTTTGCAATTCCTCTAAAAGCTTGATGCTTAATCCGACTTTTCTTTTATTTAAATCAAGCTCTGATATTGCAGCATCAATTCTTTCTCCACCCACAAACCTTGAAGGCCTTGCGTCCGCAGCGTTAATAGCAATTTGAGATTTTTTAATATTTATTTCTAAATCACATCCCTCTGGTTTGACAACTAGTCCTTTATTATCTGAAAAAATGATTTTAACTGTAATTGTATCATTTACTTTTTTATCTTTAAACCAATCCATAGGATCAGGTTGTAATTGTTTTACACCCACTCGTAATTTTTGTTCATTTGGAAAAATTTCTAAGACTTTAACTTTTATTTTTTCATCTTTTTTGTATCTCTTTAATAATTCATCATGTTTTCCACTATATGAAATATCATTGGCATGCAAATATCCATCAATATCGAATTCTTCGAAGTTTACATAAATTGCAAAATCTTTAATATTTTTAACTAGTCCTTCAATCTCTGAACCAATTGGATATTTCTTTTCAAAAAGTCCATAAGGATTTTCTTTTGTTAGCCTATGAGATATTGCTATTCTTCTTTTCTCTTTATCTATTTCAGTAATAACACATTCAATTTCATCGCCAACTTTAAACATTTTTTTTGCAGATAAATTTTTCTTATTCCAACTTAACTCACTTGAATGTAAAAGTGTGCTAAGTCCTGGCTCTAATTCACAAAAACATCCGTAATCAGTAATTTTCACAACTCTTACTTTATAATTTTTATTTAATTCATAATTAGATACATGTTCGAATGGGTCTGGAGAAAGTTGTTTTATAGAACATCCAACCTGAAGTTTTTCTTTATCTACTGAAATTACAAGTAAATCATGTTTCTCACCAATATTAAAAATTTCGTCAGGATGAGTAACTCTTGAATATGATATTTCTTGTAAGTGAACTAAAACATCTAATTCTGAATTTACATCAAAAAAACATCCAAAGGAGCTATACCCTTTAACCACTGCACCTTTAATTACATCTCCAACTTTATATTTTTCAACTATTTTTGCTTTATCTTCTTTTTTTCCACTTGAAAGTATTTGTCTTCGCGATACGCAGGCATTTCCTCGTATTTTATCTAGTTTTATCAATGCAAATTTTTGTGGTTCATTTATCAAGTGTGAAATATCTTTTAAAGGCTTAATATCAATTTGGGATCCAGGACAAAACATCAAAGATCCAGTATCCACATGTTCAACTATAACTCCACCTTTACACTTAGATTTTATTTTACCCATAATTGGTTCATTTGACTCATAAGCTTTTTCTAAAACTTTCCAGCCTTGAATTTGTTGAGCTTTGGTTGCAGAAACTAGTATTTCTCCATTTTTATCCTCTATTCTTTCTAACAAAACTTTTATTTTTGAACCTATTTTAATATTTTCAAACATTTTTAATGTTTTTAGTTCATTCACATCTATTACAGGTTCAGATTTTAAACCTTCAGCAAAGACAAATATAAATTTTTCGGTTATTTTAGATACGGTTCCATCGATTATTTGACCTTCTTCAATTTTGTTTTTTGATAGCTGAGAGTTTAAGAGTTTTTCAAATTCTTTTGATTCTTGGGATGAAGGATTCTTATATATTTCCATATTTTTTTAATTTCAACGCCTTACTAACTATTTTGTTTAACTTTATCTCCATTTCTTTAATAGTTAAATTAGTGGTGACAACTAATACAGCACCTTTTACAAAAAGCAAAGGGCTTTCTTTTCTAGTTTTATCGTTAAAATCCCTTAGTTTTAAAGCTTTTTCGACTTCTTTTATAGTGATTTTTTTATTCGCTTTTTTAAATTCTTTAAATCTTCTTTTAGCCTTTTCTTTTGATGAACATGTAAAAAAAATTTTTAAATCAGCTTTTGGCATAATTTTAGAGGCTATATCTCTACCTTCAATAATAACTCTTGTATTATTGCTAATAAATTTTGTTTGGAATCTTTTTAATTCAGATCTGATATATTTTTGTTTTGCTATTATTGATGCAAGTTGAGTAACTTCTGGTGCATAAAGTTTTTTATTATTTAATTTTTTTAAAGTAATATTTTTTCCAATTTTATTAACCAACTTTTTATTTGGTTTTAACCTCATCTTTAACAATCTATATGCTAGATATCTGTATAATTTTCCTGAAGATAACAACTTAAAGTTAAAATTATTTGCAATAATTTTACTTCCAGTTGTTTTCCCAGAAGCACTACTACCATCTATGGCTATTGAAAAAGTAAATTTTTTTTTATTCATCAAATTATTTTGGCACCTAAAAATTTAAGTTTAGATATAAATTCAGGAAAAGAACTATTAATAGAATTTTTATCATGTATTTTCCATTTTCCACCTAATGTAAGGGCTGCAATACACGACATCATAAAAATTCTATGATCCTTCATAAAATTTTTAATTTCATAAAATTTTTTAAGTTTTAAATTTGGATTTCCAAAAATTTTTAATCCATCTTTTGTTTCTTTTACTTTTATTCCTATCATTTTGAGAAAACTAGAACAAATTTTTAGTCTATCGCTTTCTTTATGTCTTAATTCTCCAATTTTTTTAAATGTTGACGTACCTTTTGCCAAAGAGCAAATCAAAAATAAAATTGGTAACTCATCAATTAATCTTCCAACTATTTTTTCAGGGCACTTAATTGCTTTCAAAGACTGAGATCCTTTAACAAAAATATCTGCAATAGGTTCATTATTAATTATTCTTTGATTCTTTAATTTTATGTAAACATTCATTTTTCTTAAAATATCAATTAAACCTGTTCTCGTTTTATTAACATTTATATTTTTTATCAAAATTTGAGAGTTTTTATTTAAAGCAGTTAATATTATAAAAAAAGCACTTGAACTTATGTCTCCCGGAATATTGTAATTAAAACCTTTATATTCTTTACATCCCTTAATTTCAATTATATCAAAATTTTTTGATCTTTTTATTTTTAATGGAATATTTAAATATTTAAATAATCTCTCAGTATGATCTCTAGATGAACCAACTAATCTAATTTTTGTAATACCCGGAGTATTTAGAGCTGCCAAACAAATACTAGTTTTAACTTGAGCTGATTTTAAAATTTCATTCCAAACAATTGGCCTTAAATAATCCGTTCCCGTTATTTTTAAAGGTAATTTATTATTTCTTGATTTAATATTTATTCCAAAAAGATTTAAGGGTTTAATTATTCTTGAAAAATCTCTTTTAGATAAACTTTTATCTCCTTTTACAATAATTGAATTTTTGGATTTTGCCAAAAGACCAGGCAGAAGACGTGATAAAGTTCCACTATTACCTGCATTAATAATAGTATTATTTTTAAACAAAAATCCATTAAGTCCATTGCCTATAATTTCACAATAATTTTTTTTTTTAATTACTTTAATTCCAATTTTTCTAACAGCATTTAAAGCACTATTTATATCATCTGAGTTTGGTAAATTATAAGCTCTGGATATTCCAATTGCTTGAGATGCCAATAGAGCCCATCTAATAGATATACTTTTGTCCCCTGGCATATCGATTTTTTTTTTATAACTTTTGATTTTATTTTGAATAAAAATATTTTTATTCATCAATTAATTTAATTTAAATTCTTCCCCGAAGTAGGCAGCTTTGGCATCTTTATTATTAATTAATTCAGACGGTGTTCCCTCTGCAATTATTTTTCCATTGGATAATACCAAAGCTTTATCAACACATGTTAGCAGGTCTCGTGCCTGGTGATCGCAAATACAAATTGATATATTTTCTATTGTTTGAAGATTGACAATAATTTGTTGTAGCATTTTAATTGTTAAAACATCTAAAGCTGCAAAACATTCATCTAATAGAAGAATTTTTGGATTATTGATTAATGCCATAGCAATAACTAATTTTTTTCTTTGACCACCTGAAAGATATTTTCCCTGAATATTACTGACAGATTCTAGATCAAATTTAGTAATTAAATTTTCAATTTTTTCTAAACGCTCTCTTTTATTTTTAATTTGTATTTCTGCTACACTTTTTAAATTATCAATTAAGCTCATTGATTGAAAATACCCACCATGTTGAGGAACATATCCAATTTTAAATTTCTTTGATCTTTCATAAATTGGATACTCAGTTATGTCCTGCCCATTCATTATTATTTTACCATAAGAAGGTTTTATTAAACCAGATATCAAATGAAAAATTGTAGATTTTCCTACTCCATTTGGTCCTAACATTCCCAGAATCTCTCCATGATTAATTTTTATATTTAGATTATTTAATATTTGTCTTTTTCCATAACTCATTGAAATATTTTTTAAATCCAGATGAACTTGTTCACTTTTAAAGGATTTAATTCTAAATTTTTTAATTATACCCATTTTATTTTTTTATAATTTTTACTTTATTTTCACTATTAAACATTTTAACTTCTGTGTCACCTGTTAATAAATTAAATTCAACACTATCAGCCAGCATTTTTGAAACATCATTTTCGAAAATCAAATTATTGTAAAGTGTTCCTTTGTTATTTTCAAAAAAAAGATCAAAATTATCACATATAATAAAATTTTCCTTATAAACAACTCTAACTTCTTCTGAAAATTTGGTATTTAATGTAATTTTATCAAACACTGCGTATTCAGAATTTATAATAATTTTAGACTCATTTTTTAATTCAATAATAGCTGATACCTTTCTAAGATTAATTATATTTTCGTTTTCTAAATCTGTTTCAGCAAATTCAGACTCAATGGAAAAAATATTACCTTTTTTATCAGTATTATAATATTTTAAATCTGTAATTAAACTGTCATAGTCAGTCTTTTCATCACTTACAGAATTAGAATTTTTATTATTTTCTAATTTCTCAATATTAGTTTTTTTTTCTATAGGATCATTTTTGAAATATGTAACAAAAAAAAAGTACAAAATTCCAAAAATTAAAAATAAAATAGCAATTTGTATAGCTTTTTTAATATTCATTTTTATTATAATTAATACTAAGCAATATTTGCTTTTAAAATATCATGAATATGGATGATACCAATAGTTTTTGGTTTTTTATTATTTTTGTATACACAAAGTGATGTAATTTTATTTTCTGACATCAAAGATAAAGCTTTGTCTGCCAAGACATCTTTATCTACTTTAAGTGGATTTTTAGTCATAATATTTTTAACTCTTAAATTTTGAATATTTTTAAATTTTTGATTTGCTCTTTTTATATCTCCATCTGTAACTATTCCAATAGTATTTCCTTTATTATTTTTAACTATTAAAACACCTAAACCTTTTTTTACTAAGACTCTTAAAGCTTCTTTCATAAGCAAATTTTCTTTGACAAATGGAATGCTATTTCCTGTTCTCATTAAATCTTCAACTGTTCTTAGTTTTATTGCTAGAGAGCCTCCAGGATGAAATTTTTTGAAATCTAAATTTCCAAACTTTCTAAATTTCATACATGCAATTGCTATTGCATCTCCAAGAGCAAGTTGCAAAGTAGTAGAACTTGTAGGAACTAAATTTCCAGGACCAGCTTCTTTAATTTTAGGCATTAAGAACTTGATATCGGAATTTTTATATAAAAGTGAATTTTTATTTGATGTAATACCTATGAGCTTGAGTTTTTTATTTCTAGAAGCAAACTGAATTATATTTTTAAGCTCTTCGCTTTGTCCACTTAAACTTATAAGAATTAGAACATCTCTATAGATATCTATCTGACCCAAATCACCATGGCTTGCATTTGAAGCATCTAAAAAGAATGACGGAGTGCCAGTTGAAGAAAAAGTTGCAGCCCACTTTCTACTAATAATTCCACTTTTTCCAACTCCAGAAACAATTATTTTTCCATTTTTACATTTAATTATAGCTTCGATAATTTTATTAAATTTTTTATTAATACTTACTTTTAACTTTTTAAGAGATAAAATTTCAGTTTCGATAACTTCTTTTGCAATAAAATGAAAATTTTTCTTCATATTAAATTTTAATGAGACCAAACATCCTCTTTAAATTCAGCTAAATCTAATTTTACTCTTGTTGAAATAAACTTCACTGTCTCATTGTAAAGTTCTATTCTTTTTTCTCTAATTAAAATTTTATTTAGCTCTTCATAAATTTTATGTAAATAAACTACATCATTTGCACAGTATAAGAGTTGTTTATCAGTTAATTTACCACCAAAATCTGAGCTCTGTAATTGTTTATTTATATCAATACCTATAAATTCCTTAATCAAATCTTTTAAACCATGTTTATCAGTATAACTTCTACCAATCTTGCTCATTAACTTTGTGCACTCAACATTTTCAACTTCAACGTTTAAATATCGATTAATAAAAGCAAGGTCAGATCTAGCAAAATGAAATATTTTATTTATACTTTTATTGCTCAATACATTCTTGAGATTTGGAGATTTATAATCATTTTTTTTAAATTGAATTAAATGGGCATCATTATTACCTGAGCTTATTTGTACCATACAAAGTCTGTCTCTATTAATATTGAGGCCGTTAAACTCAGCATCTAGTGCTATTCTGTCACAATTTTTAAAATCTATTTCAGCTGGCAAATCTCCTAGGTGTAATTTAATATCTATACTCATTTTAAAATATATATATATGAAACACACAGAAATTCTACTCTTCGGTGCTTCCGGACAGATCGGAAGACATTTAATTAGAAGACTTACAAGAAATAATTACAAAATTACTGCAGTAACGAGAAATTACCATCAAAAAGGTTATCTTTTAAAGACTCAAGCTAATCCAGGATATTTAAATGTAGTTGAGGCGAACATATTTGATGTAGCGAAATTAAATGAATTAGTCAGTAATTCAAATATAGTTATTAATTTAGTTGGAATATTAAGTGAAAAAAAAAATAATACTTTTCAAAATATTCATACAATTTTTCCTGATATACTTTCTGGTATATGTAAAAAAAATAATATTGATCAATTCATTCATCTTTCTGCTCTTGGGATTGAAAAAGCAAATGATAGCAAATATGCTAAAAGTAAAATGGATGGTGAAGCATTAATAGTAAAAAATTACAAAAAATCAATTATATTAAAACCATCTTTAGTATATTCAGTTGACGATAATTTTACTACAAAGTTTATGACTTTACTAAATTTGATGCCTTTTTTTCCATTATATTATAATGGCCAAACAAAATTTGCTCCAATTCATGTTACAGATATGGCAGAAATAATTTTTCAAATTGTAAACAAAAAAATTAATTCTGAAATAATAGAATGTGTAGGTCCTAATATTTTAACATTTAAGGAAATTATTGAAAAATTATTAAAGTCTATAGACAAAAAAAGATTGTTACTTCCCATTCCTTTAAGTTTTGCAAGGTTAGCAGCGTATTCATTTGAAATTTTAATGAGAAATCCGTTAATGACAAATGATCAATTGAAACTACTTAGATATGACAATATTCCATCAGGATTATTTAAAGTAAATGAAAATTTTAATTTTATTGCAGAAAAAAAGTTTGATGTTGAAATTGAAAAATATTCTTATATGTGGAAAGAAAATGGAGAATATGCAAAAAACTTAAAAAAAGAAACAATCAAAAAATGATTATAAGTTTTATATACGTTTTAATTTTTTTTATATTAATTTTTATTATTTATATGGCCTATCAAGCAATAAATAGGGGAATAGAGGCAAAAAAAGATTTAAAAAAAAAAGTTAAAAATAATGACTCTATTTTTAATCAGAAAAAATTTAATAAAAAAAATCTTGTAAAAAATTTAAATGAATTAAAAAAACTTCACGAAAAAGGAGTTATTAATAATGAAGAGTTTTTGAAAGCAAAAAAAAAAATTCTTGATTAAGTTTTATGCAGATTTAATTTTTTTTTCAATAAATGCTGGAACTTGATCATCTTTTTCAATGATATCTTCCTTTTTATTTTTAGGCTGAAATATAACCAAAAGATGAAGAGGGCAATAAGAAAATTTTTCTACAGTTTTTCTACCACAAAAACTAGAACTTGATTCATCGGGGTGGCCTTCCATGTACTTGCAGGTTTCTTCTGTAAGTTCCTCTAATTTTAAATTTTTTGCTGGCTCAAAATTTTTATCTAACAAAAGAGATTTAAATTTATTTCTCCTTATGCGCTTAGTTTTAAAATTATTATTATTTAAATTAAAATTTTTATTTCCTATAGAAGACCTTGCTTTTGCTTTTGAAGATAAATTTAGCCTATGAGCTTTACCGATAACTGCATTACGAGAAATATTTCCAATTATCTCAGCTATTTGACTAGCTGTTTTTCCTGTTCCCCATAACTCTTTTAGTTTTTGTACTTTTTCTTCTGTCCAGCTCATAATACTATATTTAGTGTATTTGTATTAATAATCAACTATATACAGATAGACATATAAAAGTATTATAAACAACCTTTTTTTTTGATTATTTCACAATTATTAAAAAAATGTTTATGAATAACTTATGGTTGAATTACAAAATAAATATCAAATCGGTGTAAAGAGATTTGGCGTTAATTGGGTTGGCGCATACACATTATACAAAAAGGAAACATTAAGATTTTTAATTGTTTTTGGGCAAACTGTTGTTGGCCCAATTATTACATCAATTTTATTTCTTTTAGTAATTTCTTTAGCTATTGGAGATGAAAAATCTAATGTTTTAGGAGTAAAATTTATAGAATTTCTTGCACCAGGACTGATTGCCATGCAAGTAATACAACAATCATTTTCTCATTCGTCTTCTTCATTATTAATGGGAAAAGTAATGGGAAATATTGTTGACTTGATCGGAGCTCCTTTATCTGCAAGTGAAGTAACTTTATCTATAATCTTGGCTTCAATCACTAGGGGCATTATAATTTCGTTAATTTCAGTTGTAATTTTTTCATTTTGGATTGAAATTCAAATAACAAATTATTTATTTTTCTTTATTTATTTATTTTTGAGCTCTTTTATTATGGGAGCTGCAGGATTTATTGCAGGAATGTGGGCTGATAAATTTGACCACATGGCTACAGTTACTAATTTTATTATAGTACCACTTTCTTTTTTGTCTGGGACTTTTTATTCTGTAGAAAGACTTCCCGAGGTTTTAAAAATATTAAGTAATTATAATCCCTTTTTTCATATGATAGATGGTTTTAGATATTCTTTCATAGGTAACTTAGATGGTTCTTTAACTTTTGGAATTTTATATTTATCTATAATTAGTATTATTATGTGGTTGATTTCTTATTATCTGTATAAGAAAGGTTATAAAATAAAATCATAATATGAGTGCACTTGCCAAAAATTACAATAGAAGAAAAATTTCTTTTAAAAAGGGAAAGGGAAGCTTTTTATATTCATCAAATGGTAAAAAGTATTTAGACTTTGTTCAAGGAATAGCAGTTAACTCGCTTGGGCATTCTAATAAATATTTGATTTCAGCAATTAATAAGCAAGCAAAAAAAGTTTGGCATGTTTCTAATGCTTTTATAATACCTGAAGGGGAAAGACTTGCAAAAAGATTAGTTAAAAAAACATTTGCTGATTATGTTTTATTTCAAAATAGTGGAGCAGAGGCGACCGAAGCAGCAATAAAAGTTGCTAGAAAATATTTTTACTCGATTGGTAAACCAAAAAAAAATAGAATTCTTTGTGTAAAAAATTCTTTTCATGGCAGAACATTAGCTACTATTTTTGCAAGTGGATCAAAAAAAATGACAGAGGGATTTGGTCCAAAAGTTCCAGGTTTTGATCATTTTAAATTTGGAGATCACAAATCATTAAAAAAAGCTATTTCGAATAAAACAGCAGCAATAATGGTTGAGCCAGTTTTAGGCGAAGGGGGAATCAAAGTTATTCCTGACTGGTGCTTAAAAGAATTAAGAAGAATATGTAATGAAAAAAAAATTTTATTAATATTAGATGAAGTGCAATGTGGAATTGGAAGATCAGGTAAATTTTTTGCTTTTGAATATTCAAAAATAAAGCCAGATATTGTACCTATTGCAAAGGGAATTGGAGGTGGATTTCCAATTGGCGCCGTATTAATGAATAGAAAAGTTGCCTCATCAATGACGCCAGGAAGTCATGGTTCAACTTTTGGAGGAAACCCATTAGCAATGAGTGTAGGAAATGCAGTTTTAGATCAAATATTTAAAAAAAATTTTCTTAAAGATATAGTAAAAAATTCTAAATTTTTTCATAAACAACTTAAAGATATTCAAATGGAGTATCCAAGTATAATAAAAGAGGTAAGAGGAATTGGATTGCTAATTGGATTACAACTTTATAAAGATCAGTCTAGATTTATTAAAAAATTAGAAGATAATAAATTATTAACAATAAGAGCAGCTGAAAACGTAGTAAGAATATTACCTCCACTTAACGTAAAAAAATCAGAAATAAATCTTGCTTTAAAAATAATCAGAAAAGTTTGTAAAGCATTTTAATTATTATGAAACATTTTATTAATTTAAAAGATATTCCTGCAAAGGACCTAAGAAAAATTATTTTAGATGCAAAAAAAAGAAAGAAAATAAGAAAAAATTTCAACACACTTGACTCAGACAAAGACAGACCCTTGAAAGGAAAATTATTGTTACAAATGTTTGAAAAATCTAGCTTAAGAACAAGATTAAGCTTTTATATTGCCATCAAACAACTTGATGGCGGAGCTCTTACTTTAAGACCAGATGAACTCCATTTAGGCAAAGGAAGTGAAAGTTTAGCTGATACTGCAAAAATTATTTCTACTTTTGGTAATGCATTTATGCTTAGAACAGACAGTGATAAAAAATTAAGAGAATTTAAAAAACATATGTCCATTCCTATTATAAATGGACTAAGCCCCTCATCTCATCCTACTCAAGTTTTATCAGATATTTTTACTATTGAAGAAATTAAAAAAAAGCCTATTTCAAAACTACAAATCTGCTGGATAGGTGATCCTAACAATAATGTGATCAATAGTTTAATCGAAGCTTCAGTAAAATTTTCTTTTAAATTAATTATTGGATGTCCTAAAAAATACTATCCAAATAAAAACTTGCTTATTTGGGTAAAAAAAAACAAGGGTAAAATAAAAATATTTAATGATTGTAAAAAAGCTGCAAGACTTAGTGATGTGATTTTTACCGATAAAGTTGTTTCAATGAACGATAAAACTAATAAATTTAAAAAACTCACAGACTTTAAAAAATTCCAAGTCACGTCAAAAATTATGAATTGCGCGAAAAAAAACGCTATTTTCCTACACTGTTTGCCAAGGGGATCTGAGGTTACAAATGATGTTTTTTTTGGAAGTCAAAGTAGAGTCTTTCAACAAGCACTTAATAGAATTTACGTTCAAAAAAGTATTTTGTTATATTGTTTTGAAAAACTAAGGTAATTCTTTCGGGCTGTCACTATTTTGATTTAAATATAAAATAACTGATGCTCTGTCTTTTTCATTTTTAAGACCTGCAAATCCCATCTTATTTCCTTTTATCCACTTAGCTGGTTTAAGCAAAAAACCGTTCATCTCGTTCCAGTTCCAATCTTTCTTATAGGCAGATAAAGCTTTTGAATATTTATAATCATTTACAGATCCCGAAGGTCTGAACATTACATTCCAAAGCTTTGGCCCAATTTTATTTTTTCCATCTTGATTAATACTGTGGCAAGCAGCACATTTCTTAAATACTTTTTTGCCATGATCAATATCTCCTAATGCTAAAAGTGCAGAAATGTCTATACTTTCAGCTTGAGCAGAACCAGAGCCAGAGGATTTTTGATTAATTTCTACTTTATAAGCCACAACTTCAGTCTCTGTTTTAAATATAACGTCACTTATTTTTCCTATACCAAAGACCAACAAAACTGTGACTAGAATAGCTGCAATTATTTTGTTTATTTCGAATCCCATGTTTAAATATTAATAGAATGGACGTATAACATTAATATAGAAAAAAATACTAAAATTTGTTTTTTGTTTTTGCGTCTGAAAGACGCATAAATAATAAAATATGGCTAAAACATTAATATTAATACCTTCTAGAATGGCTGCAAAAAGACTGCCAGGAAAGCCATTGCTTAAAATAAATGGCATTTCTATGATTTCTAATGTTTATAAAAAAGCTTTAGAAACAAATATAGGTGAAGTTTTTGTAGCAACAGAAGATAAAGAAATTCATGACGATGTTATAAACAATGGTGGAAAAAGTATATTAACAGGAAATCATCATAACACTGGAACTGATAGAATTTTCGAAGCTTACAAAAAATTAGATATAACTGGAGTAGACTATATTTTAAATTTGCAAGGCGATGAACCAATGCTTGATAAAAATGATATTATAAATTTAAATAACAGAGTACTTAAACTTAAATCAAAAATAGGTACTTTAGCATGCGAGATTAATAATCAAAACGACGATAAATATTATGATAAAAATGTTGTAAAAGTTAAAACAAAAAATCAACTATCTTTTAATGAATCTTGTGAGGCTGAATCTTTTTTTAGAGTTCATGATAATAAAGATAAAAAAAATATTTATCATCATATAGGAATTTATCAGTATAGTGTATCGACTTTAGAAAAAATTACCTCATTATCACAAACAAAAAATGAAAAAAAACTAAATTTAGAACAACTTAGAGCAATGGATAACAATATTAGTATAGATGTAATTTTAGCCAAAGTATCACCTATTGGCATTGATTCATTAGAAGATTATAAAAAAGTAAAGAATTTATTGGAAACAAAAAATTTTTAGATTATAACTTTTTATTTATGAAAATTGCTTATCAAGGTATTGCTGGTAGTTATAGCGAAAGCTGTGCCAGAGAACATTATCCTGACTGTGAAACTTTTGCATGCAAAACATTTGATGAATGTTTTGATCTAGCAAACAAAGATGAAAATATCAGAACAATTATTCCTGAATCGAATAAAACAACTGGTAATATTGGTGTTGAGTACTTGATATTTAAATACAGATTAAATATTTATGCAGAGCACTTTTATAAAATTAATCATAACCTTTTATGTTTACACGATGCAAAACTTTCAGAAATAAAAGATGTTTATTCACATGCTCAAGCATTAAGTCAATCTTCACAATTTATTAAAAATAATAATCTTAATCCTAATGTAAGAGCTGATACCGCAGGATCAGCTAAATATGTTTCTGAAACTGGAGATAAAACTAAAGCTGCAATAGCTTCTAATTTAAGTTCCAAAATTTACAATTTAAAAATTTTAAAAACAAAAATTCAAGATGAAAAAGACAATCTTACTAGATTTTTAATAATGGGAAAAAATGTTTATCAGCCAGATTTTAAAAATGATAAATATATAACTTCTTTTTTATTTAAATTAAAAAGCAAACCCGCTGCTTTATATTCTGCATTATCTGGATTTGCCATAAATGGAGTAAATATGACAAAACTTCAAAGTTTTCCTGAGAAAAATTCATTTTCTTCTTTTTTCTTTCTATGTGAAATTGAAGGACATCTTGAGGATAAAAAAATTAAAAATTCATTAGAGGAATTAGGACTTCATTGCCAAGATATGCACGTACTAGGTGTTTTTAAGGCCGATAGCTTTAGAGAAAGTTAAATTGAATTAACTTTATTGTAGAATAGAATTTTTTACTGATATAATAAGATGGGTCAATCAGGTGGTGTTGCCATGAATTCCCCCAGGGTTGAAAAACAGCAAGGGTATTGAGTAATTTTCCAGGTTGATTGGCCCTATAAAAATAAAAAGAAATGTCTAATAGTTCAAAAGTATTGTCGCTTAAATATAGGCCCCAAACATTTGGAGATTTAATTGGTCAAGAAGTTGCTGCTCAAACTATTTTTAATTCTATAAAACTCGACAAGATACCCAATGCTTATCTCTTTACTGGAATAAGAGGAGTAGGAAAAACTACAATAGCTAGAATTGTAGCAAAAGGTTTAAATTGTAAAAATGGTATAGAAAATTTGTGTTCGGATAAATTTTGTGAAAATTGTAATTCGATAATCGAATCAAATCATATAGATGTTTTAGAAATGGATGCAGCCAGCAAAACTGGAGTAGACGATGTAAGAGACTTAATTGAATTTTCTAAGTATCCCCCAACGACTGCTAAATATAAAATTTTTATTATTGATGAAGTTCATATGTTAAGTAAACAAGCTTTTAATGCACTTTTAAAAACTTTAGAAGAACCACCTCTATATTTAAAATTTATTTTTGCAACAACTGAAATAAAGAAAATACCTGTAACAGTAGTCTCCAGATGCCAGCGATTTGATTTATCAAGAATTAAATCTCAAGAACTATTTAACTATGTAAAAAAAATTAAAGATTTGGAAAAAGGAAAAATAAGTGATGATGCATTGAAGCTAATATGTAAAATTTCTGAAGGTTCAGTGAGAGATGCCCTTTCACTTTTAGATAGGGCTTTACTTAATCAAGTCGATGATAATGAATTAAACCTTGATAACGCTCAAAAAATTTTTGGATATTTGGATAGAAGCACCATTATTGAACTTATAAACTATTTGTTTCAAGGAGATGAAGATAAAACTATTCAATTGTATAAGAAGGTTTATTTATCTGGGGTAGAACCTAAAATCTTTCTAAATGATTTTTTAGAGCTAATCTATTACTTTAAAAATATAAAATCTTTGGATTTAACAGGAACTAATTTTTCATTAAATGATAATGAATTTAAACAAATTTCAAAAATTGCAGATACAGTAAATTCCGAGACCCTAATATTATTTTGGAATTTAACATTAAAAGCATTAGAGGAGTTAAATTATGTATTTAATCAAAATTTAGCAGTTGAAATGTTTTTAATTAAATTACTTTATTTAAAAAAAATAAAAAATCAAAATGATCATGTTGATAATAATATCCAATCTCAGAATGAAACAAATATTAAACAGAGTGAAATTTTTCAAAATAAAGATGAACACCAGGACAATTTAAAGAATAAAACTATAAGTCAAATCAAAAATATTTTACAGGAAGAAAAAGCAAAACCTCAAAAAAAATTTATAGAAATAGAGGGCAACATAAGCATAAATAATTTTGATCAGCTTATCGAAGTTTGTAATCTTAAGAAAGAAATAAAACTAAAATATGAACTAGAGACCAATGTAAGTTTGGTGAGCTTTGAAAACCAGAGAATTGAAATTTCATTTAATGAAAATTTAGACAAAAATTTTTTAAAAAATATTTCATCTAAGTTATATGAATGGACGAACAAAAGATGGATAATTACATTATCAAAAAAAAGGGGGAGCCCTACAAAAAAACAAACAAAAACTATTAATTTTGAGAAAACATTAAATGTTGCCAAAAATAGCTCATTGTACAACAAAGTTCTTACTGAGTTTCCAGATGCTGAGTTAATCGATATTAAAAATGAAAAAGAAAATGACTGATTTTACAAAAATATTAGATAAGGCAAAGGAAATAGAAAATCAAATGAAACAAAGTCAGGAAAAAATAAAAAAAATTGAAGCCACTGGAGTTGCTGGTGGTGAAGCCGTTAAAGTTACGTTAAATGGCAATGGAGAAATGTTAAAAATAGAATTTTCATCAGATATACTTAAAGAACAAAAAGCTATATTAGAAGACTTAATTATTGCTGCTCACAATAATGCAAAAATCGAACTTAAATCAAAAACAACTGAAGAGATTTCTAAAGCAACTGGAGGCTTAAACATTCCAGGCTTTAAATGGCCTTTATAAAATAAATGCAAAATATTTCAGAAATAGATAATCTAATTAAATTAATATCCAAACTACCTGGTCTTGGGCCTAAATCTGCAAAAAGAATAATTTTGAGATTAATTAATAACAGAGAAGAAATATTAAAACCATTAGCAAAAGTATTAGCAGAGACTTATAATAATGTAAGCAGATGTAAGACTTGTGGATCTCTAAAATCAAACTCTATAGAATGTAACAATTGCGAGACCTCAGGTAAAAAATATAACAAGATTTGTGTTGTAGAAAATATTGCTGATCAATGGTCAATTGAAAGTTCGAGTATTTTCAATGGGTACTATCATATCTTGGGAGGAACTATATCTAATTCAAATAATCCGAGAAAAGAAGAACTATTAATTAACTCCTTAGTTGAGAGAGTAAAAAAAAATAAAATTGAAGAAGTTATACTAGCAACTAGTTCAACAGTTGAGGGTCAAACAACTGCTTTTTATATTCAGGATACCTTAAAAAATTCCAATGTAAAAGTTTCTAAACTTGCTCAGGGATTGCCAGTTGGAGGAGAAATAGAAAATCTTGATGACGGAACATTAATCTCAGCTTTTAAAAATAGAAAAAATTTAAACGGGAAAGAAGATTAGTTTTTTTTTATTAATCTATTTAAGTGCAATAGTGGCTCTGTATAGCCTGAAGGCTGATTTTTACCCTGAAAAATTAATTCACATGCAGTTTTAAAGGCTATTGATTTATCATAATTCGGTGACATACTTTCATACCTTTTGTCATGAATATTTTGTTTATCTACAATTTTTGCCATTTTTTTCATAATTTCTAGGACTTGTTTCCTGCTGCATATACCGTGATATAACCAGTTTGCAATGTGCTGTGATGAAATACGAAGTGTCGCTCTGTCTTCCATTAAACCAATATTATTAATATCAGGAACTTTAGAACAGCCTATTCCTTGGTCAATCCACCGAACTACATAACCTAAGATAGTTTGAGCAGAATTAGATATTTCAATATTGATTTCCTCATTTGTCCAATTAGGTTTATTTGTTATTGGCAAAGTTAATAAGTCTGACAATTTTGCCTTTGCTCTTTTTTTTAACTCATTTTGTTTTTTAAATACGTCCACTTGATGATAATGCAAAGCATGTAAAGCAGCTGCAGTTGGCGAAGGAACCCAGGCACAATTAGCTCCAGATTTTACATGATTAATTTTTTGCTTAATCATATCTGACATTTTATCAGGCATCGCCCACATCCCTTTTCCTATTTGAGCCACTCCAGAAAAACCACATGACAAACCTATGTCTACATTATTGTTTTCATAAGCATTAATCCATTTAGAAGATCTCATGTCTCCTTTTTTAATCATAATTCCAGATTCCATAGATGTATGTATTTCATCACCGGTTCTATCAAGAAATCCTGTATTAATAAAAAAAACTCTTTTTTTTAAATTTCTTATGCACTCCAAAAGATTCACAGAGGTTCTTCTTTCCTCATCCATTATTCCGCATTTAATTGTAAATTTTTTAAGATTTAATACTTCCTCAACTTTTTGAAATATTAAATCAGTAAATTTACATTCATCAGGTCCATGCATCTTTGGCTTAACTATATATATTGATCCTAATCTAGAATTTTTTTTATTTTTTAAATCATGTAGAGCACATAAAGACGTTATAAAGGCATCCATTATTCCTTCAGGTATCTCAGATCCATCTGCAAGAAGTATTGCTGGACTTGTCATTAGATGACCAACATTTCTATTTAATAATAAAGATCTTCCATGTAATTTTGATTTTTTCCCATCAAAACTAATGTAATTTCTATCTGGATTAAGTTTTCTTACTAATTTTTTTCCATTTTTTTCAAATTTGGATGTTAAGTTGCCCTTCATTAAACCAAGCCAATTTCTATAACCATCAACTTTATCTTTTGCATCTACGCTTGCCACAGAGTCTTCATGATCACAAATTGTAGAAATTGCAGACTCTAAAATTATATCTGCTATTCCAGCAGGATCGCTTTTTGCACTATATGCATAACGATTTATTATTATTTCAATATGTAAATTATTATTTTTTAAAATAACAGCTGTTGGATTTTTTTTTTCACCTCTGTATCCAACAAATTTCTTTTTATCTTTTAAATATAACTTTTCTTTATCGGTTATAAGCAAAAGTTTATTTTCTTTTATTTCAATTTTATTTACTTTTTCCCAATTAGACTTTTCTAAACTAAAATGTTTATTAAGAAAATTTTTAGAATATTTAATTACTTCCATTCCTCTTTCAGGATCATATCTCTCACTAGCCGACTCTTCTGACTCTATTACATCAGTTCCATATAAACTGTCGTACATACTCATCCATCTGGCATTTGCAGCATTTAAAGCGTATCTAGAATTCGTTATTGGAACAACTAATTGAGGTCCAGCTATTATTGAAATTTCATTATCAATATTTTTAGGACTAATAGAAAAGTCTCCTTTGTTCTCAACTAAATAACCTATTTTTCTTAAAAAATTTTGATATTCAGATTGCTTAAATTCCTTATCTTTATTATCGATATGCCATTTGTTAATATTCATTTGAAATTGTTCTCTCATCTTTATCAGTAGTCTATTTTTTTCAGCAAGTTGATGAACCGAATCATTAAAACCTTTCCAAAATCTTTTTTCCTCTATTCCACTTCCAGGGATGATCTCGTTATTTATAAAATTAAATAGTATCTCTGATATTGATAAATTTTGAACTTTTAGATATTTTTCACTCATTATATTTTTTTTGACACTTTATTGCCTTTTTTAAATATAATAAACATACTTTTAATGAAGAATTATTTAAATTTTGAAACTGATATAAAAAGTCTAGAAACTGAACTAGATCAGCTTAAAGACCCTTATAATCAGGAAGGCCTTTCAGAGGTAGATACTAATAAAATTTCTAAGATTCAAAATGAAATTGATAGTAGATTAAATGAAATTTATACAAATCTTGACCCTTGGCAGACAGCTTTGGTAGCTCGACATGAAGATAGACCTAAAGCAAAGTTCTTTATAGATAATTTATTTACAGAATTTGTTTCTTTGTCAGGAGATAGATTTTATGGCGAAGACAAATCTGTTATTTGCGGATTTGCAAAGTTTGAAGATAAATCTGTATTAGTTATAGGGCAAGAAAAAGGACAAGATTTAGACACCAGAATTGAGAGAAATTTTGGCATGATGAGACCCGAAGGTTATAGAAAAACTATAAGGTTAATGAAATTAGCAAATAAATTTAGAATTCCAGTAATTTCTTTTATTGATACGCCCGGAGCTTACCCAGGGGTTGGCGCTGAAGAAAGAGGTCAGGCTGAAGCAATAGCAAAATCCATAGAATGTTGCATGGAATTAACTGTTCCAACTCTTTCAGTAATCATCGGAGAAGGAGGTTCTGGAGGAGCAATAGCACTGGCTTCTTCAAATAAAGTATTGATGCTACAGAATGCAATTTATTCTGTTATTTCTCCAGAAGGATGTGCTACGATTTTGTGGCGAGATCCTAAAAAAACTTTGGAAGCTTCAAAGGCAATGAAACTATCCTCAAAAGATTTGTTAAACTTAGAAATTATTGATGAAATAATACCAGAGCCTTTGGGGGGAGCTCACAGAGATAAAGATATTATTTTAGAAAATGTTAAAAAATCATTGATTAAAAATTTAAATCTATTTGAAAATATGGATCAAGAGGAAATATATTCTCAAAGAAAAAATAAATTCTTGTCAATTGGTAGAAATAGAGGATTTTCTACACAATCAGATCTATCTCAAACTCTTTCAATGAAACAGTCATTTCTAGAGAAAATAAAAAATATATTTATTGATAAAAAAAATTCTATCATTTTAATAATTGGGCTAATAATAATTTTGACTTTATTTTTGTTATAAAGAGCCATGGCAGTGTTTATATTTCTTCCCTGAATTACATGGACATGGTTCATTTCTACCAATTTTTTTATCCTTAAATTTGTTTTTAATACTCGTATTATCAATTTTATTTTTATTACTCTCTTCTTCCTGAACAATTTTTAAATTAAAAAGAATTGTAATCAAATCTGATTTTAGTTTATTTAATAAATTTTCAAATAAAACAAATGCTTCTTTTTTATATTCTATTAAAGGATCTCTGTTACCATACGATCTTAAACCAATAACCTGTCTTAGTTGTTCTAGATACTGAATATGCATTTTCCAATTTTGATCAATCAATTGTAAAAAAATAGTTTTTTCAATTTGTTTTGCTCTATCTTCTCCAAGAAGTTTAATTTTTTCATTCCTGATTAAATTAAACTTATCTTTAATATAGATTTTAAAATTTTCTTCATTCATTCCTATTAAATTTTCAAAATCAGTTTCTTCAAAATTTTTACCTAATAAAGATTTGGTTTTATTTATAAAATCAGTATTTTTTTGATTTAAATTATACTTATTTTTATTTTCTACTAAATTTTGTAAGACTTCCTCAAAAAATTGATCAATATAATCACCCGAACTATCATCAGACATTATCTTATCTCTTTGATTAAAAATAACATGTCTTTGATCATTTAAGACATTGTCAAATTTTAATAATGTTTTTCTAATATCAAAATTTCTTGCCTCTACTTTTTGTTGAGCTCTTTCTAGTGCTTTATTTATCCAGGGATGATCTATGCTTTCGCCATCTTTTAATCCAAGTTTTTCCAATATATTGTTCATTGATTCTGAGCCAAAAATTCTCATCAAATCATCTTCTAAGCTAACAAAAAAAACTGAATTTCCTTCGTCACCTTGTCTTCCAGATCTACCTCTTGCTTGATTGTCTACTCTTCTACTTTCCATTCTTTCTGTGCCTATAACGAATAAACCACCGAGTGTTTTAATTTCTTCTTTTTCGTTATTAATATAATTTTTTCCCCCAAGCTTAATATCAACCCCTCTACCAGATATACTTGTGGTTATTATTATAGAATCTTTTTTACCTGCATTAGCTATTATATCTGCTTCTTTTTCATGGTTTTTGGCGTTAAGCACTGTGTGTTCAACATTTTTTTTTTTAAGTAAATTTGAATAATGTTCGGATTTATTAATACTTGCAGTAAATACTAAAATAGGCTGACCTTTTTTGTTGCAATCAATTATTTTTTTTACAATTGCATCATCTTTTTCTTTAGAAGTTCTAAAAATTTGATCATTCCAGTCTTTTCTTATCATGTCTTTGTTAGTTGGTATTGTAACTACAGGTAATTTATAAATTTCAAAAAATTCTTCAGATTCCGTTGCAGCTGTACCAGTGCATCCAGCCAGTTTAGAATATAGCTTAAAATAATTTTGGTAAGTAATAGATGCTAATGTTTGATTTTCAGATTGAACTTGTACTTTCTCTTTTGCTTCTAAACTTTGATGCAAACCATCTCCAAATCTTCTCCCTGGCAGCTGTCTACCAGTTTGTTCGTCAATTATAATTATTTGCTGATCTTTAACAATATAGTCTCTGCCACTTTGAAACAAATGATTAGCTCTTAAAGCTTGATTGACATGATGAACCAAGCTTAAATTTTCAGGATCATAAAAATTATTATTTTTTAGTATACCTGCATTTGAGAATATTTTTTCTACGTTATCAATTCCTTTATTAGTAAGAAGTATATTTTTATCTTTTTCATCTATCTCAAAATCTTCTTTTTTTAATTTTTTAATAAGTTCATCAACCACTATATATTGAGTTGTTTTGTCATCTGCTGAACCGGAGATAACAAGAGGAGTTCTTGCTTCGTCTATTAAACAAGAATCAATTTCATCAACTATCGCAAAATTATGTTTTCTTTGAACCTTATCATTGTTTGAGAATTTCATATTATCTCTTAAATAATCAAATCCAAGCTCACTATTTGTTGCATACGTAATATCACAATTATAATTTTTTTTTCTTTCTTCGTCAGATTGACCACTATTAATATATCCAGAGGTAATACCTAAAAAATTATAAATTTTACCCATATTTTCACAGTCTCTTTTTGCAAGATAATCATTAACTGTTACTATGTGAACGCCTTTTTTATTTAGAGCATTTAAATATCCTGCAAGAACTATAGTCAGAGTCTTTCCTTCTCCAGTTTTCATTTCAGCAATTTTATTTTCATGTAAAACAATTCCACCACTAATCTGAACATCAAAATGTCTTTCGTTATAAATTCTTCTAGATGACTCCCTTACCAATGCAAATGCGTAAGGTAAAATTTCATTTAAATTATTTCCATTTTTCAATCTTTGAATTAATTCCTCAGTTTTTTGTGGAAATTCAATATCAGATAAATTTTTAACTTCATTTTCTAAAGAATTGACTTTTGTAACAATTTTTTGGATTCTATCTAATTCTTTCTGATTATTTGTCCTAATAAATTTTGAAATGAATTTTAAAGGATTGAGCATTGATTTTTATATTTAGCTGTATAATTTATTATTTAAGTTTTATATAGTGATAAATATAAATATTTAAATAGTATGGATATTAACTTTAACAATATTTTTAAGTCAAAAAACAGAAACTCAAAAATTGGTGATTTTCAAGACCTAGACCATTTAGATGGTGTAGCTATTTCAACAATTAATGCAAATTTATATGGCAACAAGAGGGATGACCTTGTTCTATTTTATTTCAGAGATGGAGCAAATCATGCAAGTGTTTTTACACAATCAAAAATAGTATCTGAAAATATTAAATGGAATTTAAAAATAAAGAAAAAAAAAATATTTGCAACTTTGGTTAATGCAAGAAATGCAAATTGTTTTACAGGAAAAAAAGGTTTTCAGGGCCTAAAAATTTTATCAGATAATCTATCAGTTCAGTTAAGCGAAAAGCAGAAAATAGATGAAGAAAAACCAAAAAAAATAAAATCAAATGAAATTTTATTTGCTTGTACAGGAACAATTGGAGAGCCTTTTCCAACAGATAAAATAAACAGAAATATTCCAGAACTAATTACAAATATAAAATATACTCAAAATAAATATATATGGATAAAATCTGCTCAAGGAATCTTAACAACAGATTTAAAACCAAAATTATCTATGGAGGAATGTAAAATTGGAAATTCAACTGTAAAAATTTATGGAATCGCAAAAGGTTCTGGAATGATATTTCCAAATATGGCAACAACTTTAGGATTTATTTTCACAGATGCCAATTTATCATCGAGTGTGCTTAAAAAGATTTTAAAAAAAAATATATCTAATACTTTTAATGCAATTTCTTGTGATGGAGACACAAGCACAAATGATATGGTTACAGTTTTTGCAACCTGTAAAGCAAAAAATCCTGAAATTAAAAATATTAATGATCAAAAATTAAAAGAATTTGATAAAAGTATTAATAATGTTCTTTTAAATTTAGCCAAGAGAGTAGCTGCCGACGGCGAAGGAGCATCAAAATTTATATCAGTAAAAGTTTTAAATAGTAAAAATGAAGAAGGCGCAAAAAAAATTGCTTTTTCTGTTGCAAACTCTCCTCTAGTGAAAACTGCGATTGCTGGCCAAGATCCAAATTGGGGAAGAGTAATAATGGCAATTGGTAAAGCAAATATAAAAATTGATGTTAGAAAATTATCTATAAAATTTGGCAATTATAAAATTATAGAAAAAGGAGATTTATTTTCAGAATATGATGAGAATCAAGTTGCAGAATATATGAAAGAAGAAAAAATCGAAATAATAATTGATTTAGGAATTGGATCGAAAAAATTCGAAGCATACACTATGGATTTAACAAAAAAATATATTGAGATTAATGCAGATTATAGATCCTAGATTATTGAAATTTTCTGTAAACTAACTAAGTTAAAGTTATGATTAAATATAAACTCAAGTGCAATGATTGCAAAGAAGTTTTTGATAGCTGGTTTTCAAGCTCTAAAGAATTTGAAAAAATTAAAAAAATTAAACTTCTTAGTTGTCATAAATGTAATTCCCTTAATGTTGATAAATCTCTTATGGCACCAAACGTTATTAATAAAAGTCCTAATGAGAGAAATAATAAAAAATTTAAAGAAATTAAAAGTAAGTTAAAAGAATATCAAAAATTTATTAAAAATAATTTTGAATATGTAGGTGATAATTTTACATACGAAGCAAGGTCAATTCATTACAACAAGAAAAAAAACAAAAAAGCGATTTATGGAAATGCTTCAAAAGAGGATATAAAAGATCTAAGAGAAGAGGGAATAGAAACTGAACTTGTTCCCTGGATAGAAGATAAAGAAAATTAAATTTTTTTAAATTTCGTTATATAATTTACTGACTTGTCTTTACTTAGACTCCATTTATCAAGGAATGGATTGAATTGTAAGCCATCAATCTTATCTAATATAAGTGAATTTTCTTTTCCAAAAGTGATTAATTTTGATGGTTCTACAAATTTTTCCCAATCATGAGTTCCAATTGGCAACCATCTTAGAATATATTCTGCACCTACAATAGCAAATATATATGATTTTAACGTTTTATTTAATGTAGCCACAAACATTAGGCCATTTTTTTTTAAGAGTTCTGAACTTCTTTTAATAAAAAAATTTACATCATTCACATGTTCTACAATTTCCATATTTAGAATAACATCAAACTTTTGGCTATAATTTAGTTTTTCAGGAGATGAACAAATATAATTTATTTTTAATTTACTTTTTTTTAAATGTAATTTTGCAATTTCAATATTTTTTCTGGAAGCATCGATACCAGTTACATGTGCTCCCATTCTACTCATTGGCTCACTGAGCAAGCCTCCACCACATCCAATATCTAAAATTTTTAAATTTTTTAATGGTTTATTTAAACCTTTAATATTAAAGTGTTCGATTATATTATCCCTTATATATCGAATTCTTATTGGATTAAACTTGTGCAAAGGTTTAAATTTTCCATCTGGATCCCACCATTCTTCTGCAATTTTAGAAAATTTTTCTATTTCTTGATTATTTATTGTGTTACTTTTCATTGTTTATTGACATTACATACAAGATGTATTTTATCAATATATTTAAAATTTAAAAAAAAAAATAATATCAATGAAAATTGTTGTTCTAAAATTTGGCGGTACTTCAGTAGGTTCAGTGGATCGAATCAAGAAAGTCGCGAGTATTATTATTAGCTACGTTAAAAGAGGCTATAAAGTGATTGTTGTTAGCTCCGCTATGAGTGGGGTTACTAATGATTTAGTAAAAAAATCTAAGAGTCTATCCAATGATTTTAGTTTATCCGAACTCGATGTATTGCTTTCTTCTGGTGAGCAAATGGCATGCGCATTAATTTCTGGGAGGCTAAATCACCTTGGTTATAAATCTAAAAGTTGGATGGGATGGCAAATTCCTATTTTAACTGAGGGTAACCATGGGTCTTCAAGAATAAAAAAAATAAATAAAAAAGAGATTAATAGATATTTGAAAGCAGGAGGAGTCCCAATAATAGCTGGATTTCAGGGTATAAATTTAAATAATGAAATTACTACCTTGGGAAGAGGTGGATCAGATGCTAGTGCGATAATGCTTTCAAAATTTTTTAAAGCAAAAAAATGTATTATTTATACAGATGTGGATGGAGTATATTCAACTGATCCAAATAAATTTAAAAATGCAAAAAAAATAAAAATGATTTCATATGAAGAAATGTTAGAAATGGCATCATTAGGTGCAAAAGTTATGCAACCACACTCTATTCAAGACGCAAGATTAAATAGAATAAATATTGATGTAAAATCCTCTTTTATTAAAAAAGAAGGAACTTTAATAACAAAAAGAAAAAATATATTTAGAAATAAAGCAATTACAGGAATAACATCTACTAAAAATGATGCGAAATTAACACTAGTAGGTGTTAAAGATAAACCTGGTATTGCGGCATCTATTTTTAAGCCTCTTTCACAAAATTCTATTAATGTTGATTTGGTTGTTCAAAATGTCAGTCATAATCGCAATGAAACAGATTTAACTTTTACTATTAAATCAGAGGATCTGTCAGCAACTGAAAAGTTAATTAAAAGAAATAGAAAAATTAAATTTAGAGATTTAATTATTGATAAAAATGTTTCGAAAGTATCAATAATTGGAGTAGGTATGATTACAACACCTGGGGTAACTTATAGAATGTTTCAAGCTTTAGCAAAAAAAAATATTAATATTTTAGTTATATCTACATCGGAAATAAAAATATCAGTTTTAATAAGTAAAAAATATATCAAAAAAGCTATTTCAGCTCTTCATAAAGAATTTAATTTAGAAAACTAAAATGAGTTTAAGACCTTTTAGAGATATCAATAGAAGAAAAACAAAAGTAGTCAAAGTTGGAAATGTAAAAATTGGAGGAGACAATCCAATTACAGTTCAATCAATGACAAATACTTTGACAACAGATGCAAAGGGAACAATAAAACAAATCAATGAAATAGCTAATGAAGGAGCAGATCTAGTTAGGGTTTCATGTCCAGATAAAGAAAGCACTGAATCTCTAAAAGAGATAGTTAAACATTCAATGGTTCCAATAATTGCAGATATTCATTATCATTATAAACGTGCTCTTGAGTCAGCAGATAATGGAGCTAAGTGTTTAAGAATAAATCCTGGAAATATTGGGGATAAAAAAAAAATTAGAGAAGTAATTTCTGCAGCAAAAAATAATGAATGTGCAATTAGAATTGGAGTAAATGCTGGTTCACTTGAAAAAGATATTTTAGAAAAATATAAAGAACCTTGCCCCGAAGCACTTGTAGAGAGTGCTTTAAGAAATATCAAAATAATTGAAGATGAAGATTTTTTTAATTTTAAAGTAAGTGTAAAATCATCAGATGTTTTTTTATCTATTCAAGCTTATAAACAACTTTCTAAACTAACTGAGTATCCTCTTCATTTAGGAATAACAGAGGCTGGTTCATACTTGCCTGGGAGCATAAAATCATCAATTGGCCTTGGTACATTATTATTAAATGGTATTGGCGATACAATTAGAGTTTCTTTATCCGACAACCCCGTTCAGGAGGTAAAAATAGGAAATGAAATATTAAAATCTTTAAATCTTAGAAATAGAGGTGTTAAAATTATTTCTTGCCCTTCGTGTGCGAGGCAAGCATTTAATGTCATAGAAACTGTTAAAATTTTGGAAGAAAAACTTTCACACATTAAAACTCCGATAACTTTATCAATAATAGGATGTGTAGTTAATGGGCCAGGAGAGGCCACTCAAACACAAATAGGCATTACTGGTGGAGGAAAGGGCAATAACATGTTGTATCTTAACGGTATTCAATCAGAAAAAATCTCAAATGACGCAATAATCGCAAAAGTTGTAGATCTTGTTGAAAATAAAGTCAAAGAATTACAAAACAAAAAGCAATGATACCTTTAAAAAAAGTAAACGAATTAATTTCTTATCACAAGACTCTTGAAAAGGAATTATCATCTTCAGATATTGATAAAAAAAAGTTTGCAGAAAAATCTAAAGAATATTCTAATTTGAATGAAATTATAAAAGAGGCAAATCAATATTCTTCATTTGAGACTGACAAAAAAGAGTTAGAAAAAATTATTAATGATAATGAAAGTGAAGTAGATATTAAGGATCTAGCAAAAAATGAATTACAAGATTTAATTAAAAAAAATGAAATAAATGAAAAAAAACTCAAATTATTTTTACTACCAAAAGATGAAGCAGATACAAAAAATGCAATTATTGAAATAAGAGCTGGTACAGGAGGCTTAGAAGCAAGCTTGTTTGCATCGGACTTATTTAAAATGTATGAAAAGGTAAGCAATAAGAAAAAATGGAATTTAGAAGTTATAAGTATTTCAAAAAGTGATGCTGGTGGTTTGAAAGAGGTAATAGCAACAGTAAAAGGTAAAAATATTTATTCTTCATTAAAATATGAAAGTGGAGTTCATAGAGTTCAAAGAGTCCCAGATACCGAAACCCAAGGAAGAGTACATACTTCAGCGGCAACTGTTGCAGTACTTCCTGAGCCAGAGGAAGTTGATGTTAAGATTGAAGAGAAAGATTTAAGAATAGATGTATTTAGAAGTAGTGGCCCAGGAGGACAGAGTGTCAATACAACAGATTCGGCTGTAAGAATTACTCATGTTCCCTCAGGAATTGTTGTAAGCCAACAAGATGAAAAGTCACAAATTAGAAATAAAGAAAAAGGATTAAGAATACTTAGATCAAGAATTTATGAATTAGAGAGAAAAAAAAGAGATGAAGCTAGATCCAAAGATAGAAAAAGCAAAATTGGAACTGGAGACAGATCTGAAAGAATTAGAACATATAATTTTCCACAAGGAAGAGTTACAGATCATAGAATTAATTTGACACTTCATAAATTAGAGGAATTTATGGAGGGAGAAGTTTTTGATGAAATGATCGAAAATCTTAGTCTACAAGCGCAAGAACAAGAAATTAAAAATTTAGATTAAAATGAATTACCAAACATTATTAAATAAATCAGCATTAATTTTAAAAAAAAATTCAATTAAAAGTCCAGTTTTAGATTGTGAGATATTATTATCATATGCACTTGGATTTACTAGAGAAGAAGTTTTGTTGAACTTAAGTAATAAACTTAAGATATCTGAATTAAGAAAATTTAATACTAATTTTAAAAAAAGGAAAAAAATGGAACCAATGGCATATATATTGGGAAAAAAGGAATTTTGGAAATCAAATTTTGTAGTAAATAAAAAAGTATTAATACCACGTCCAGATTCGGAAATACTTGTAGAGGAGTCTTTAAGTTTATTAAAGAAAGAAAAATATTATAATATCTTAGATATTGGTATCGGCTCTGGCTGCATATTAATTTCAATACTGAAAGATAGAAAAAAATGTGTTGGAACTGGAATAGATATATCGCATGAAGCGCTAAGAGTAGCTAAAATTAATGCAAAAATACAACACCTTGAAAATAGAATTAAATTTATACATTCGGATATTGACAAATTTTTAGGATCTAAATATGATATAATTGTATCTAATCCTCCATACATAAGCAGTAGTGATGTAAATGGTTTAAGTGAGGATATAAAGTTTTATGAGCCGAAATTGGCTCTTAATGGTGGCCCAGATGGCTATTCAAAGATTAAAAAAGTTATTAAAAAAAGTTCAAAACTGTTAAAAAATAGAGGTAAACTAATTTTGGAAATAGGATTTAATCAATTAACTGGAACTATAAAGATTCTTCAGGAAAATGGTTTTTATATTAACAAATATTCAAAAGATCTTGCTGGAAAAATAAGATGTGTAATATCTACTAAACTATAGAAGATGAAAAACTATAAAAATAATCATAAAAGAAACAGATTTAGAAATCACTCAGATAGGAATTATAAAAGAAATGGAAATGGCCATAAATTGAATTCTGATTTTGCAAATGTCTCAGATTTTAAAAGAAAAAATCCAGGAAGAAATAATCAAAATGCTGGAAAACTAATAGAAAAATATAATGAATTAGCTAGAGAAGCTTTATCACAAGGGGATAAAATTTTATCTGAAAATTACCTTCAGCACGCTGATCACTTTGCAAGAATATCAGAAAAACAGTTAATTGAAAAAAATGCAGAAAAAAACTTAGAAGGAGCAATAAATAGTAATTTTAATAAAGAAGCAGAAGAAAATCAAACAGAAGAAACTGACAAAACTATAAAAATCTCTAAAAGTTAATTCATACTAGATATTAATTCTGATTTTAAAACATTTGTTTTAATTTTTTGAATTTCAAATTTTTCTCTATCTTTTCCTTTTAAAACTTTTCCAGATGGTAATTTGAGTGTTTGAGAATTAATTTTTTTACCATTTTCAATTACTTCATAATGCAAATGCGGTCCAGTAGACATTCCAGTAGAGCCAACGTATCCTATAGTTTGTCCTTGTTTGACCCTAACTCCTTTTTTTATACCTCTGCCAAACTTGGACATATGAGCATAAACAGTTGAATAAGTAGAATTATGTTTTATTTTTACACAATTGCCCCCTCCACCGCACCAACCTACTTTAATTATTTTTCCATCACCAGATGCCATTATCGGAGTTCCTTTTGGTGCTGCAAAATCTGTTCCACGATGCATTTTATTAAAACCTAATATAGGATGTTTCCTCATACCAAAACTAGACGAGAGTCGTGCTCCATTTATTGGAGTTTTCATTAAAGTTTTTCTTATACTTTGTCCATTTTCATCATAATGATCAGTTGTTTTTTTATCTTTAAAAAAGTATAGAGGATATTCTTTTCCTTGCAGAATCAGATTTGCAAAAAGAATTTCACCAGTTTCTACAGCTTTTTCTTTATCGTTAAAATATAATTCATACATCATTTGAAATGAATCATTTTTCCATATGTCTCTTTGGAAATCAATTTGAAAACCATATATCCTAGCAAAATTTACGATTAAATCAGGCTGGATACCTGAGTCGATAGCACTTCCATACAAGCTTTTAGTAATTTTTGATTCTTTGTAAAAAACTTGTTTAAATAATTTTTTCTCTATTTCAGAAAAATCAAATTTATTAGTTTCTAAGTTTCGAGATAAAGTAATATTCTTTGTTTTTGTTACTTCTATTTCAACATTAAGCACTTTAGGTGGATTTACTCTATCTATTTTAAAAACTATATTTTGGTTCATGCTAAGTTGCTTTAATTTTTTTTTCTTCAAAAATATTTGTAATATTTTTTTCCTCTCTTTTTCAGGGATGTTCATTTGATCTAATATTTTATTTATACTATCTCCTTCTCTAACGGTGTAGTTAATTGTCTCGTATCTTGGATTAAGATCATCAATGATAGAATTAAAAGTTTTTTTTAAATAAAAATTATTTAAGAGTTTTGACAAAGACTCTTTTTCTTTTTTTTGAAAATTATTATAATAATAAACTGAAATACCAGTTATTATTATCAAAACTATAAGCATCAAAGTTTGATAAATTACAGGTGTTAATTTCTTAAAATTCAAAAAATTCATTATCTATATAGATCTAAAAGTATTGATTTATACTGCTTTTTTAACATATTTTTTTTGATCTAATAGCTTGATTTCCTATTTTTTTAGAATATAAGCGTCACACTCAACACTAAAAAAGTTGTTAATTATTAGGCTTTTTAGCCTAATTAGCTATTTTATTTGTTAAAATTTAAGAAGAGAAGTGTGGACGGTTAAGGTTACCAAAAT